>Ga0099824_1001421_pt1 | contig 33556 bp, 29 predicted proteins | sample SiratrowhiteBW_FD_76837 | JGI IMG/M metagenome (GOLD analysis project Ga0099824, IMG submission 76837) | Root nodule microbial communities of legume samples collected from California, USA - Siratro white BW | ecosystem: Host-associated > Plants > Roots > Nodule | place: USA: California... | reverse complement strand
TATATATATATATATATATATATATATATATATATATTATTTAGCTCCTATGAGATTGCAACAACTTTTATAGAGAATAATAATATATCTCTTTATAAATAAACTTAAAATCCTGATTAATATTCTTTCTAATTTTATATCAGAGAATATTCTTTTGGCAAAACTAAAATAGTAATTCTCAAAAAATCCTAAAAGGAAACGTCTTCACCATTTTGTAGTCATCTTATTATAACAAAACAACAATTTCACGATAACCTTATGAAGAAGCTATCATTCTTTCTGTGTTTGAATGTCTTGAATACTATTATACTTATATGTGATTTTAATTTGATTAATTTAAAAATATATTTTATGAAAATAATAAATATAAATATTTGATTAATTTAGCCCAATTCTATTTAGAATATAAATCAGAGGTAAAATTAGGAGATGATTTGTTATACATTTATCATCGTACTATGGAAATATGTTTTCTGAACTTAAAAAAAAATAACAATGAAACAATCAAATTCTAAACGTCATTGCTACATCAAACAGAATCTATCCCGCCATAAATAATTGTAATTTTTGTTTTTCTGATATTATAAACGTTGAATCGAAAGGCGATGACGTGAGCAAGCAGATCAAGGGCCATTGAAAGGTGAAGATTCCCGATTTCAGTGATTTCAATTGCTTCTCGCATTCTTACTTCTGCTACTACCTAACGTTTTCTCTCAGTTAGGGTTTCTTCTCCCGCCAATTTTTCCTTCAATTCCCAAATCCTAACTAACTAACCCTAGGGTTCACAGTTTCACGGTTTCACACTGAACGCAACCATGCCGTCGCTCCTCTCTCCGGGAAGAATCCACTGTCTGGAGGTGGAGAATTTCAAGTCCTACAAGGGCTTCCAAATGATCGGTCCATTCTACGACTTCACTGCCATCATCGGCCCCAACGGCGCTGGAAAGTCCAACCTCATGGACGCCATTAGCTTCGTCCTCGGCGTCCGCACCGGCCATCTCCGCGGCGCGCAGCTCAAGGACCTCATCTACGCCTTCGACGACCGTGAGAAGGACCAGAAGGGTCGCCGAGCCTTCGTCCGCCTCGTCTACCACCTCGCCAACTCCACTGAGATCAGATTCACCCGCACCATCACCAGCGTTGGATCCAGCGAGTACCGCATCGACGACACCCTTGTCAATTGGGACACCTACAACAACAGGCTCAAGTCTCTCGGCATCCTCATCAAAGCTCGCAATTTCTTGGTCTTTCAGGTTCTGCATCAATATTTCTCCTGTTTATGCCATTGACATTCGTAGAAGAAACCTGTGGATTGACTTCTCGTAAGAGTGAAGGTGCATACGAGTAAATATAAAAAATTATGGAGAAGCAGTGCTTTAGAACCTTAAACCCCCCAAAAGCTAAGGTGCATATAGGAACAAACTTTTTCATAAACACTTGATACTTCTAAAAAGGGAAAAGATAAGAAGAAAACATTGAATGAGTTTATCTTTCTGTGCACGAGTCAAAAGTTTTTTCTTGAAAAAATTTATATTAGTGAACTTTTCCAATTTAACTAATTTGAAATTATGGAAAAACTTATTTCATTTTGTTCTTATTTTTTCTTTCTTTCTTATAATAGCTGTCCCCAGTAGGGGTTCTTCTATCATAGACTAACAAACCGAAACCATGTTAAAGTCATTTAGTTGGACCCGTAGCCAATCTAATTAAGACCCGAAAAAATTGGAGCAAGACTACTGGGTTTACCTGATTTGTGAACATAATATATGAATATTAATATATGTATAATTTAAATCGTGAGATAAAGAAGCATATAATTAGAATTTTATATTTTACAATATATTTCAAGATATATAATACTAATATAAATACAATATCGTGTTTTTCAAAACGTTATCTATCAAGTGAAAATATTGTATCACTAATGTATAATTTTTTAAAATGTAATACTTTTAAAGAAGTATAGGACTTGGGACTAGGTTGGAGCGAGTTGAAGCACAACCAAAACTCGTCTTAAAGTTCCTTGGGTCTGATCTCCAAACGGGAATCTGTCCAAATTAACTTTGGGTTGGGATGGGTCAATGGACAGGGTCAGATCATGAACACCCCTTGCTACTGAATCTAAAATTGCTATAGTGCGATAATGGATCATGGGATAATAACTATGCTTAAATTTTTTAAATATAGTTAATGTTTATGTTATGTTATACTATATACATACAAGTTCTAAAAACAATTAAAAACACCAAAAATTCATGACATTCATAAATATTCATAATTAACAATAAAAAAATAGGTATAGGTATCATAAACAAAATATACTACTAAATATCAATAGAAGTAAGATCTAAGTTAGATAGGAATTGCCAATTGTCATCTCTTTTCAGTCTTAAGTCTTTTTTTTATTTTTTTATTTTTTTTTTAAATTAAAACCCCAGATAGCCCCTTAAAAAATGTCCTGGCCTTCATTCAAAGGGCTTTTTAGGAAACAACACATAGTGAGTATCCTATGTGCTACAGCTGCTATCTGGTCCACTACTGGCAATACACTTAAACTCTATGCTATTGTAGTTCTACTAGTCGCAGTTCTGCTTCCGCATTATAGCACCTATGATTAAAACTTTGTAGAGAAGTTACTCTAAATATGACTTAAATTTGTTACTAATCTCAATTGACAATGCTAAGTTTCGCAGGGTGATGTGGAGTCCATTGCATCGAAGAATCCCAAAGAACTCACTGCACTGGTGGAGCAGATATCTGGCTCTGATGAGTGCAAGAGGGACTACGAGCAGTTTGAAGAGGAAAAAGGCACTGCTGAAGAAAAATCAGCGCTTGTTTATCAGAAGAAGAAGAATGTGGTTATGGAAAGAAAGCAGAAGAAAGAACAGAAGGAAGAAGCAGAGAGGCATCTCCGCCTGCAACAAGAACTGGTAATGGATCTATCTCAATGTATGTGTGTAGGTTGCCTGCAGCTCCAATATGCCTGTTTTAGTTTGATGTAGTACAGTTGCTTAGTTAATTGTATGCCTCACTATTTTGTTTTGTTGTACTTTTTTTGGTGCATGACTTATTAGACCAAGGCAGGGGGTACTTCTAGTAACTATAACAAATAAAATGTAAGAATTTCACCCTCAGTTTTCCTATTACCGCTCTTACATAAATGCTTCCATCATGTCGCTGCTTTTCTGAGTTTTCGACCTTCATTGCTCCATCTGATCTGGTTGGATGCCCGATGGAGATAGTTGATTGAAAGTGGAACTTTCTCTTGAAGATCCAAAGGCTATTGACAACGAATTGAAGGTGCCACTTTGAGTGGCCTCTATGACTCCCCTGTTTCTGTTTCCCCTTCTTTGAAATTGCTTAAGCTTAAGTATGGGTATCCTTTCTAAGTTCTTTGATAAATTAGCTTTCTATAACAATTGGTGGGACACTGTACCACTACAGTATCTTTAATCCAAGAGTTGCTAGATATTATTTACTTTCAACTTAAGAAATGATATGATGAAATTCGTGGATTTTGTGCATTTTTCTCTTTTGATTTCGATCAATCTTCTTGTGGCAAGCAAAGTTTTCAACTATTTGTTTTTTTTTCTCTTGCAGAAATCTGTGAAGAGAGAACATTTCTTGTGGCAGTTGTTTAATATACACAATGATTATGTTAAAACAATTAAGGATCTTGAAGATGAGGAGAGAAGTCGTGAAGGTGTTGTTAAAGAGCTGGAAAATTTTGAAAATGAAGCTAGTAAAAAGAAAAAAGAGCAGGTCAAATATCTCAAAGAGATTGCGCTGCGGGAAAAGAGAATTAATGAGAAAAGCAGCAAGCTTGACAAGAGTGTAAGTATTTTTCCTACATTTGGGGTGTGGACTATACTTTAAGAATATTGCCATCATAATATTATCAATTCCAGCCATTGAACTTTTTTAATAGGTTGATTGTATGCTTTGCTCATCGAACTTTGTTGCTTGCGGTCATATTTATTTTGAAGGAAACTGGGTTGGAAATTACAATTTTAAGGTTTGGAATGTGATTTTGTTAATCTGGGAATAGTGAGTGATAAAAGATAACAGCTCCTGTAGACTCAAAAGAGATAAAGAGCTGGTAGTACCCGAATCATGTAGTTGTAATCCTATTGTTCGTATTTGTTATGCTCTTAATAGACTGAATTTTATGGAATCATTTTTTTGGTTTTCCTCCCTCCTAGCAGCAGCCTGAGCTTCTGAAGTTAAAGGAGGAAATGAATCGTATTGCTTCAAAAATTAAGAAAGGGAAGAAAGAACTTGATAAAAAAAGGGTTGAACGCACGAAGCATGATGCTGATATTGCATTGCTACAGAAAGGCATCCAGGATCTTACAGCACAAATGGCAGACCTTCAGGAAAAGGGACGGGATGTTGATGACGAGCTTGATTTACAAGGCAATGATTTGGATGAGTATTTTCGAATGTGAGTGTTTATTTGTTGTAGCTGTTAGCCAATTCTCTCTCTCTGTATATACACACATATATATGTATGTTGTTTTGTTCTTTTTCTTTTTTTTTTAAACAGAATACTTGCATTTTGTGGGGGTAAACATCAATGCTAATGAGTTTTGGCATGCACTTAAAATCATGTCTGCCACATGCACCGTGTACTAGTGTTATTTGATTATGCTGGTGTGGAGAGATAATCTGTGTGCTAGACTGTTAGGGATACTGGTGAAACTATTCTCTCAATTGTGTGTGTGTGTATTTTTCTGTTTGTTGAAGGAAAATCCTCTAGTTCATTTGGGTTAAAATTGGGCATCAGTTGGAACATGTATTCATTGTGATTTTGATTGATATCAGCCAAATGTGTATGGTGTTGCTTATGGTATTTTATCACTTATTAGCAATTTGTCCATGTCTTCTCAATTAGAGCCTCCTGTTAGTACATTCGTTCTCATGAGGAATTAAAAACTATTTCATTTGGACTGAATTTCATCAATTTTATCTTGTGGTAGCACATTTATTGTCACCGAAAAGTTTAAAATATGTCAGTATTTAGCAGTTATCTTGCATGTTAGCTTTTGATCTGCTATTGTTTTTTTTCTTTGTTGGAACTTGGAACTGCAGCAAAGAGGAAGCTGGGATGAAAACTGCAAAGCTTAGAGAAGAAAAGGAGCTTCTAGATAGGAAACTAAATGCTGATAGCGAAGCTCAAAAGAATTTGGAAGAAAATCTTCAACAGTTAAGAAATAGGGAGTCTGAACTGAATTCTCAGGAAGAACAGATGCGAGCAAGGCTTGAAAAAATTCTTGATAATTCTGCAAAAAATAGAACTGGCCTTGAAAACTTGAAAAAAGAACTACGTGTGATGCAGGACAAACATCGTGATTCCAAGTACTTTTATTGAATGTTTTTTTTTTTAACACTGTTAAAGCTTCCTACTGCATTTAAGTACACTACTGATGATACTTTTGAAATGTTGCTACTTTTGATCTACAGGAAAAAATATGAAAATTTGAGGTTAAAAATCGGTGAAGTAGAAAATCAACTACGTGAATTGAGGGCTGATAGATATGAAAGTGAGAGAGATGTTAGGTTGTCTCAGGCTGTTGAGACTCTGAAACGTCTGTTTCATGGAGTTCATGGTCGCATGACTGATCTTTGTAGGCCAACACTGAAGAAGTATAACCTTGCTGTTACTGTTGCTATGGGTAAATTTATGGATGCAGTTGTAGTTGACAAGGAGTCAACTGGGAAGGAATGCATCAAGGTCCTAATAAGTTTTCAAATATTCTGTTTGTGCCATTGTACTTTTTGTTTTTGATTGCATGATTATTTAGTCATATTTTGGAACTCACAGACTCTTTTTAATGTTGATGGGTTTTTGTTGCTTTTGATTTGAATACCCTTTTTTCTCTAGTGGTGTTGATTACACAACATAAATAGACAAAAGGAAAACAAACCAAAGCAGCCTTAATTGGTTTGGTGATGTATATGCCTAGGAACACTACTTGAGCTCTGAAATAAATATTAAATTTATTATGTACTTCAAAATTTGCATGGGAATTTATGTGCTACAGAAACCTTGTTGACGGAGGCTTGAGCATTAAGCTTGTTTGGTACCTCCAAGCTGCTGGGACTTCATTTTGTTGCCTTTTCATCTGTGATGACTTTAATAACTTTTGACTTGCTGCATCTGTACTGTCATCCCAGTGGATTTTATGTTATGTTTGACATGGTTCTTTGGTTGCGGTAGCCAAATTGTGATAATTGCTTCCAAAAGATGCTTTTGTCTAAAATTGAAAGAAAAATTGTTTCTTATTTCATTAAACTTTTACATAACTGTTGAAAGCCAGAATTTTGTTGTTAAAATTCCAGTTTTGCCCTTTTGAACATTGAACCTCTCTACTTGGTTCCATTTACTTCATTTTGTTATATTTATTGGTATTCATCTCTTTGTTTTTCAGTATTTAAAAGATCAGAGGCTTCCTCCCCAGACATTTATTCCTCTGGACTCTATTCGGGTGAAGCCAATAATGGAAAGATTGCGCACGTTAGGGGGTACCGCAAAACTGGTTTTTGATGTGATTCAATATCCTTTTATCTCCAGTGGCTACCTTGAAGAACTGGTTCTAATTATGTTTGCAAATTTGTAATTTGAATATGTTCTAATGAAACTGAGCATTTCTTGAAATTTACCTTTGTTAAATAGCTTATTCTTTGCAACTTTATTGTTTTGACTAGTTTTAAAAATTAGCAATGTGTGATGTTAACCACATTGCTTGAAAATTACTGAATGGGAAGGCAAAAAAAGTGATGAGTTGACTACTCATCAGTGCGCATATCTCCTTTTTATGCAGTCAAATATTTTTTCCAGCCATTTTATAATAAAATGCTTCCTGCTTTGAGGTCAATGACACTGTGTGATCCAACTAATTGACCTTACCTGGTGGAATAAGGTTGTTATGCTTCATGCTGCATTTAAGTTGCATGTTCAAAATTCTACAGGAATGTGTAATCTCCTTAGAAAACAAAATCATGCAAATGACTTTTCTGTGGATGGAGTAACCTCGTTTGTCATTGTGATGACTGCTACATCTTAATATTGTCAAAGTTTGCTGGTCGTTGGTTTCTAGTCTCAAACTGTTTACATTGTCCTCACTCATAATCTTGTGTATTGCTATATGCTTCAGCTTCTGTTATCCATTTTGTTAACTGTAGCTCACTAAAATCAAATCCTCTCCCTAATTGGATATATAATTTTTTTGTCAGATTTGCAGATTTTGTTCAGTAGTTTCTTCTCATCAAAATGCTATTCTATGTACTATTGCTTTAGAGAATTGAATTCCTTTAAGGTCGGATTCCATTGTGGGATTATAATTAGGTGGTCTATTATTCATGTTTTTTCTCTTCTTCACCTTCTCGTGAATACTCCATCATAAACTGTTCTGTTCATGCCTTTTTGTTGATCTACTTAGTTATACACCTATAACAAGCTGAAAAGTGGTTTAAGTGTTTCAACTTAACTAGTGCAAGTTTGATCCCTCCTTGGAGAAGGCAATTCTCTTTGCTGTTGGGAACACTCTTGTTTGTGATGATCTTGAGGAGGCCAAAATTTTAAGCTGGAGTGGAGAGAGGTTTAAAGGTAGGAAGACTTTTTTTTTTTTCTCTATGCTCTACAGGTTCTTTATGTTCTTACTACCGCCATTAAAACTTAATGCTAGTACATAGATGTTCCGTTTTGATCCCCACGCATTTTTGCCCTCTGGCTTTTGTTATTTGTACTTTTTTGGCATAGTTTATAACTTTTAGTGGACTCCATGGTCTTTGCACCTGAGTTTGTTTATTTTGTAATTTTGTTTCTTATCTAACAAACCATTTGACTTTTGGAGAAAAATCCTTTTGTGTTCTTACAATGCATGTGATGTAATCCTGGTGCTCTAATACATTCCTGATTATCAAATTGCATATTAGTTAACATTGTTTTATGAAATTTGATCTTAGTTGTAACTGTGGATGGAATTCTGCTCACAAAATCCGGCACAATGACTGGAGGCACTAGTGGTGGAATGGAAGCAAGGTCAAAACAGTGGGATGACAAGAAAATTGAAGGTTTTTAGCATTTTTTTAAATTCAGGTCAAATCTTGTGTTCCTGCCATGAACATTTTTTTTTTCAGGACTTAATAAAAAGAAAGAGCAGTATGAAGCAGAGTTGGAATCGCTAGGATCAATAAGAGATATGCACCTTAAAGAGTCTGAAGCATCTGGAAAAATTAGTGGACTTGAGAAGAAAATTCAATATGCTGAGATTGAGAAGGTACAATCAAATACAAAAGCTGCAAGTCTTTCGTTGTAGTGGTGCAACCAAGCATGCAATTCTTATTTGATTTTACTTTTATGGTTTCATTTATCTTTCTGTCCCTGGAATGTTTGATGTTTTTGCTTAGGAGAAGAGAATGCTAAGGAAGGCTGGAACTTTTACCTAGCTGTTAATCCTCTGAAGTTGGAATATCTAATTTAGCACAGAAAGTGCTTATTAAAGCTATGTGCTCAACAACATTAGACCTACACCAAAAGAAAATTAAAATAAATAAAGCAATAGAATTTTGTTGGAGACGGGCAAGAGTGTGCACATTTCAGCATACTCCAGTTATGATTTAGTTCTATTTGGAAATGTCCTTGCACACCATATAAAACCCCAAAAAACATAATATGCTCGTAGAAAGTGTAAAAACAAATAAAATTAGGTAAGATAAAGTTTTAAATAGTGTATTATGCAATTGGTCTTAACTAAAACAATGCTTAATAAAGAACTAAAATGCTTCATACCAACATGGCAATCTTCAAATTGCTTATAGGAATATACAATTTCCAATTAGGAAACAATAAACAATGACCTAGTAAAGCAGGGTTTATGGGAAATTTGACTAGTTTATTTTATATGTTGAGGGTGCTAAGTTTCACCTGAACTGTGGTAGTACGAACTATACCCTCTTGCCAATAATAATTAAAATTGTGTTTTTTTGCTTTGTTTTTACAACATGCACAAATCAAAGGCCAGCTAACTTTAATTATGGATTGAGTGTAAAGTTATGATAATTTTTAGCAAGGTATAATTATATATCTTATTTTTGCATTGAGAATTATATTTTGTGTCTTTGGATTCTGTAGCAGTCTTGTACTCCCCATCATTCCTGTGCTAATAAGTTTTGTGCTTTATTGCTTATTCACTGAGGGATGGAGAGCGAAAGTTTCCTATGAAACGAGGGAGGGGCTAATCTATGTATGACTTGATAGTTATTGTTATTTAGTTCTGTGCTTGATAATAATCCTTTTTTGCATATCTGAAGTTAGATCAATTATAGTTTTTTCTTGGTATGGGTGAGAAACTTTCTACATTGATTACATTTATATCTTTTGTTCTGTATAGAATATTTCATGTATATTTATTTTTGTGCTTTTAACTTTGTCAGCATAGCATTGAAGATAAACTTTCAAATCTGAGCCGCGAAAAGAAGACAATCAACGAAAGAATTGAATGTATCAGTCCAGAGCTAAAGAAGGTGGTATTTACATTTTCCGAGTTTGTTTATAGCAATATTCTTGTATGTCTGACTCGTTACTTGGTGTTTATGCTATACAGTTAAATGATGCTGTTAACAAGAGCAATGCAGAAATACGCAAGCTTGAGAGGAGGATAAATGAAATTACTGATAGGATATACAGAGACTTCAGCAAGTCAGTTGGGGTAGCAAACATTCGTGAATATGAAGAAAATCGGCTTAAGGCTGCTCAAAATATAGCAGAGGAGAGGCTGAACTTGAGTAGTCAACTTTCAAAATTAAAATATCAGTGTGTTCCTTTTCTTTTACTTAAATTACATCTCTTGCAGTTTGTTTGTTGAGATATATGATGAAGAGACAAAAATAATCTGTGTATTACAACTATTAAAATGAAGAAAAATAAATATAGGATTAATTTTCCTTGTATAGAATATGTACATAGGATTGTTTATTTATAGGTAGAAATAGTTACAGAATAATAGAAAATATGGGCTAAGTTCGTTACATTCAACAACAACAAATGAGCATGTATATATACAAGTGTCTCATAAAAGATACAAAGAGATGGACCCAAGCCCATATATTTAGTTGCATTTAACACTACCGCTCAAGTTGGTGCATACAAATCATATGAACCTATCTTGTTACAAATATAGTAAATTCTAGGACCTTGCAATAATTTAGTGAAGATATTTGATTCAAGCTAAACAAATTGAGTGCTTATGTGTCCAGATGCAATCTTTTCTCGTATAAAGTGACAATCTACCTCAATATATGTAGTTCTCTCATGAAATACTAGATTTGAGAAAATATATAGGACAACTTGGTCATCTTAGATAAGAGTCATTTGTGTGAACTCCCCAAATCATTTCTTTAAGCAACTGTTTGGGTCAAATAAGTTTACAGCGGCAGAGGTCGTAATTGTATATTTTGCTAGGTCGTAACTGTATATTTTGCTCTCGCACTAGATCTTGCTACTACAATCTACTTCTTGATTTTCTAGGAGATCAAATTGTCCGCAATAAAGACTATCTAGAGGTGGATCTCTTGTCAAAAGGAGATCCAACCCAATTTGCGTCTGAATAACCCACAACAAGAGTGTGATTATTGTTACCATATAACAAACCTTTTCCAAGAGCACCTTTAGTATACCTCAGAATGCAAATGTATTCCAATGTCCTGTATTTGGAGAATGTCAGGATGAGTATCTATGAAATAGTTCAACTTCCTACTAGTAATCTGGATGTCTTGGGATCAGTAAGTGGCTCCTCCTAATTAGGTAGAAGTTTGGTATTGAGATCCATTGGGTGAGTCAATGGGCTTGAAATTTGTCCAATTTCATCTAAAATATATAATGCATACTTCCTTTGAGAAATGACAATTCCATTATTGAATTGTGCTACCTTAATCCTTTAGAAATATCTGAGTTTGATAATGTCTTTTGTTTGAAAATGACAACATATGTGTTGATTCATCTTGAAGATGCCATGGTAATCAGTATTTGTGAGAACAATGTCATCAACATACACTAAGTAGATGCATCCAATGGTTGTGTGACGATAAAACATCAAATGATCAACCTCGCATTGAGTCATACCAAATTGTTGGACAACTTCACTAAATCTACCGAATGATGTCATAGCATAGCATATAAAGATCTGCAAAGGCGACATGCCAATCTACAAGACTCCTCCTGAGCAAAAGAACTAGGAAGTTGGTTCATATAATTTTCCTCCAATAAATCATATTGTAAAGGAAGACATTCTTGAAATCCAACTGATAAAAAGGTCAATGATGAAAAGTAGCCATGGCAAGGAATAATAAAAAAAAGGCATCTTAGCAATGGTAGAGGTGTTACCAAAATCCAATCTAAATATTTGTGTATAACCTTTGGCTACCAAGAACTTTGAGTCGATCAAATATATCATCATGATGAACTTTGACTGCAAAGATCTACATACAACTAACAATAGATGTTCCAGAAGGCAAAAGAATGATATCCCAAGTTTCATTATTTTGAAGAGCACACAATTTAACAATCATAGCTTATCTTTAGCCATGATGGGCTACAACATCACTTACAATTTTAGGAATTGACACAGAAGAAATAGAAGAAAGACAAGTGTAAAGGGATAGAGACAATCGATGATTGCTTAGAGCAATATAATGAGGTGAAGGATTACGGGTGGAATGTATACCTTTACAAAGAGCAAGGGGAAGATTATACTCAAGTGATGGGACTGGAGGGGATGAAGGGGGTGGCATCGGGGAAGAGTCAGGAGATGGCCCAGGTGGAGAGTGTAGATGTTATTGATGACGGTACACTTGAAGAGGAGGCGACGATGGTGGATCAGATGGTACATCAAGCACAACTGTGGTATCATAGGAAAGAGTGGTGGTGATGGTGGTAGTTAAACTTTTAGAGGGGAGAGAAGTAGACATAAAATTTGAAGAAGACTCAAAGAAGGTAACATTAACTGAGATCGCATAGAAATGAAGGGAAGTTGAGAAACATTTATACCCCTTTTGTGATTGAGAGAAATCTAAAAGGACACATTTGTGAGATTGAGAAGACAATTTATCAATGCCACGAGTACGGATATGGACAATGCATGTAGACTTGAATACTCACGAAGGTAAGGGGTGGAGTGGTTGATGAGGAAATAAGATAGAATAAGGGATTTGGTTAGCTAAAACAGAGAATGATATGCGATTAATGAGATAGAATGTGATGAAAACAAATCACCCCAAAATTGTTGAGAGACTTGGCCATGTAGTAAAAGTGTTCGAGTTGTTTCAATAAAATCTCTATTCTTGTGCTCAACAATCCCATTTTGTTGAGGTGTGTACATACGAGGTTTGGGGAAGAATATCGTGTGAAACCATAAAAGTTTGAAAGTAATGAGAAAGATACTTATGAGCATTGTCATTACAAAATGTGCGAATAGAAACACCAAATTGATTTTTAATTTTAATATCAAAGGATTGAAAAAGAGAAGACAACTCAATGATTTTTCATTATGAACAACCAAGTACATAGAGAATAAGCATCAATACAAGTTACAAAATATTGAAATCCTAAAGTAGACTTAACATGACATGGTTCCCAAATGTTAAAGTGAACCAAAGCAAAAGGAGGCAAAGCTCTATTGGAGACACTCTTGGAATAAGGACTATGACTATGTTTTCCTAATTAACATGATTCATAAGACAAGGTGGACAACCTTGACAAACTCAAAACAAGTTGTTGTAGCTTGGTGATGCTAGGATGACCCAACTCATCATGGATGAGAGAAGGCAAATCCACTATGGAGCCAACATATGTAAAGGTTTGAAGATGGTAAAGGCCATGAGATTCACATTTGGTGCCAACCATTTGTGCTGAACTCCAGTCTTGTAAGAAAACAGATCTTTATCATAAGAGATGACACAATCAAAGGAAAACGTGAGATGATTAATGGATAATAAATTAAATAGAGATCTAGAGATATAAAGAACTTGTCAATGGAAAGAGAAGGGAAAATATGAACACGACGAACACCATGAAATGGGGCTCGAGAACCTTTACCCATGCTCATAGATGGTTAAAACTGGAAGTGGAAAGAAAAGAAAAAAGAGACTATTACCAAAGATGTGATTAGCCCTAGAGATGAGAACCCAAGGGTCTAAGAGAGGTGGACTGAGTGAGACTAGCAAACGAAGGGCTTGTGTGCGCAATAGAAGCAATGAGTCTGACGATCCTCATACCATCCCATGAACTCATGGAAGATAGTACGTGAACTAGAATTATCAATTGAGTGGGGCTTGAAGTAGGGGATGGAGATGGAGCAGTATGGGCAATAGCATTAGATCGAGTAGGATGACCGTGCAATGCATAACATCGATCAATCATATGGCTTGGTCTATAAAAATGATCGCATTTGGGGTAACTCTTGCCAGGTTTGTGAGAGCGGTAGCAACCATCACGTTGAGATACCATTTCTGAATAGAAGGTATTTCAATGGATATGGCACACACAAGAGGTAAACGAAGCAGAGGTCAAAGTGGGCATGTTCTAGGATCCCAAAATTTGATCATGAACAACTGAATACTTTTCATGAAGTCCATATAGAGCCATCATCATAAAGAAAGTTTGGCATTTTGATTCTTGTTCAGGAGTGGAAGCGAGAGGCAACTTTTCATTAAAGTCGTGTAGGAGACCATGAACTTTGTCCAAATATTCAATCATGGAATCATCGAGACGTAGGGCAGTGACAACATTAAACACATTTTGGTAATCACCATAGAGACAAGTATCGTTTGTGTCTGAGCCTATTCCCATATTCCAAAAACATGTCTCATGGGCACGAAATATATTTTTGAGAGAAGGATTGATAGTTGACTAAATTTGTGCATCAACTTGAGACCAATGGTAGCGATCTTTTTCATAAATGGAGGTTATTGTTTGAGTGAGATGGTCAACATAATTTGGCCCTTAAACCAAAGCTTCATTTGAGATGCCCAAGTGTCTAATTATTTTTGTCTAACTTGTCAATGGACAAAGGAACATTGACATAATTTGTAAAAATGGAAGAATCAAACTAAGGACCACTAGGAGAAGTCGTTCTACTCTGGATGAGAGAAAAAACAACTCCAGGAAGGAGAACATGTCCCCAAATAAGTGTGAAACATCAACTGGGATTTGATCACATAAACAAAACCAGATCAGGAAAGAGGACAACTTGAGATTGACATTGGTGATCATGGTTGGAGAGGAAATCAAACAGACTGCCACGGCGGTTGACGAATCTTCGAGAAGGAAGCATCTGACGTGTGTGAGGGAGCATTGTTGCTCTGTGTGACGTGGGACTAACATGATGATCATTTGGCGGAGGTGATCTAGAGAGTGAGTTCTCTAGGCGAAACAACATCGACAACAACAATGGCGGAGGTGATGACGGTGATAGGAGATAATGACAAAGGAGTGGTGAAGCAGGTCGAAAATCGGAATGAAACACGATCTCAGGAAAACACCAATGAAAAATGGGTTCATCGGGTAGGCATAGATCTAGTTTAGGATCTAGATACCATGTTGAGATATTTGGTGAAGAGACAAAAATAATCTGTGCCTGTGCGTGTATTACAATAGTGGAGCATGTACACACACACACAAGTGTCTCAAATGCAAAGAAGATACAAAGAGTTGGGCCAAAGCCCATATATGTAATTACATTTAACATTGTTAACTTTACCTACATAATTTACATGCATGAATGCGTTTATGATCTTACATACAGGTAATATGTTTGTGGATTGCTAAAAGTGTTTTAAAGACCAACAATTAGTACATTATAAAACTACAATCAAATTCGAGGAAACAAAGATTGATGGAAATGAAAAAGAGGAAAGAGGAAAAGTAGAACTTTTGAGTTCAAACAAGTCTAGGATGTCAAGTTCTATTTTTCTTTCAGTACTAATTCAATATAACTGGGAGATAGAAACACTAGTTGGAAAATTATGTATTGAAAATTAGGTCTGCATAATTGATACAGTGCTTAAGTTTGTAGGTGGTCAGATAATGTCTGTCTGGTACCTATTTTGATGTCAGGATCTATTTTTCATTAGTAATTTTAGATTCATAGTTCTTGTGGTTTGATCCATGGTTCAAATCATGGATTCTGCAGTATAGAAGCCAGGAGTAATTTCTTATTTACTGCGTCTAAATTAGTGATTCAACTGAAGTTTTTTGTTATGTGAGATTATGGTCATTGTTACATGCACTGTTCTCAATTACCTATAGTTTCTTTAACTGCATCTCCTTTTATGTTCAGAAGGTTTTCAATTACCTAAGAAAATTGATGAAGTGCAAAAATCAAAAGAAAAGAAAATATTTGGAGCTTAATTTTCTGATTTTTTGCCATCTAGCCAGGTACTCTTGAATTGATTTATGCATTTATTTGTTTGTATTTTTTAAAATTATTCTGTAGGTTGGAGTATGAGCAAAATCGGGACATGAGTTCACGAATTCTAGAATTGGAAGCTTCTCTAAGTGCTTTAGAGAAAGATTTAAAACGTGTACAGGACAGAGAGGCTGCAGCGAAGTTAGCAGCTGAGAAGGCTACTGAAGAGGTTGATCAGTTAAAGGAAGAAGTTAAAGGTATATTTGATAACTTGCTTGCTGTATGATATTGATAGAAAACCATGTGGCATACTCGTGTTTATTTAGATTTGCTATATTTTATTCCCCTTTTGGATTGGGGATGTTGTTGAGGTGAAAGCTTGGTTATCTGGCTAGGCCCTTCGCTATTTTCTATCTGGAAGTGATGGGAACACAGACCCACTATTACTTCATTTGGTTTATGTTTTCTTTTGGAATCTCATTCTTCCTCTGTTCTCTTTCTACTCTTGAAGAGTGGAAATCAAAGTCAGAAGATTGTGAAAAGGAAATCCAAGAGTGGAAGAAGAAAGCTTCTGCAGCCACAACAAACATATCCAAACTTAATCGCCTGATACATTCCAAGGTTAGATGTACAATAATTCTTGTCTCTTGTGTAACTTGTACGCAAAGTGTAGATAGCCAACATCCTTAGTGTATTTACAGGAGGCACAGATTGATCAGTTGAACATGCAAAAGCAGGAAATACTAGAAAAGTGTGAACTTGAACAGATTAACCTCCCGATCATACCAGATCCCATGGATACTGATAGCCCAGTACCAGGTCCACATTTTGATTTTGATCAACTAAGTAGGTCACTGAAAGACAAAAGACACTCAGACAGGGATAAAATTGAGGTAGAATTTAAGCAAAAAACTGATGCCTTGGTATCTGAGATTGAAAGAACAGCACCAAATTTGAAGGCATTGGACCAATATGAGGCTCTGGTGGAAAAGGAAAGAGCTGTAACTGAGGAGTTTGAAGCTGTCAGGAAAGAAGAGAGGGAAAAAACACAGAGATTCAATGAGGTTAAGCAGAGAAGGTAAAAGTTATTTTAGTTCCATTTTATCATTACTTGTATTTTAATATCAATACTAGCCAATTGTTTATAGTGTGCATGGTTTTTGTGGACGCATTAAAGGAGTCTTAAAATTACATAAAAATTTTGTCAAGAAAATAATTAAATGACTAGTTGTTTGAAGAAGTGACTTTTAACAAGTGATTCTAACTAATAAAATAGTTAATTATTATTTTGTTGTAGAACTTTATAAATCCACTTTTTTGGGTGTTCACAGTCTAGGGATTAAATTTAAGAGTCTTTGGCTGTAGCTGTTCCTCGTTCTGTATTCTTTTCCTCTTGTCACCGATATAAAAATTACATCAGCTGTGAAATATACTCACTGATTTTACTCATCTTTAAATTCAAGTTAGTATCAGAGCAGGTAAGGTCCCGCTTTGTTGCCTGTCCTTCTGCTGCAATCCCCTGCTAGCTGTCGCCTAGGTGTATCTTGAGGAGTGTGACCCACCCGAAGAAGTTGCATGACCTGAATCCCAGTCATGTATTCTCATGCCTTGTTCTTCAGCAACTTGTCATGCATGGCCTCCACCTACCAAAACCCTAAAGCCTAGACCACCTCCATTAGACTCGTCGGTATCTTTTGGGCATGTCTTTGCCTTTGGTTCTTGATTTCAACCTACTCAAAGTGTGGGTGAAATTATTAGGTCATAATTTCTCGATTTTCTCTGTCTCTCCTATCCTGGTGGGTCTATATGTACTTGAAACGACCTCCATAGGTCCTGCATTTCTTTCTCTGTTACTAATACCATTGCAACTGCTTTAGCGGAGTTGTGGCTTCAATCAAGTGTCTATTGTTTTCTCTTTGCTATACCATTATGTCAGGGTGTAAGAGAACATTTAGCTTGATGTAAAATTCCATGTGAGCCCAAAATAGTAGAAAAATTAAATGAAAAATATTCTGCTTTGATCCCTAAGGGACTTCTAGACCGGTTAAGATTTGATATACTAACGGGACCCTTTGAACAGTTAAGATTTGACCGAATATGATCAAAATCTGGATTCACGGTGCAAAGAATATGACCGAATATAACATTTCCAACTTCTGCTTGATTTCTTCTAGTGAGTCAGCTTCTAAGAACATTTTTAACTCCTCATTAACAAATTGACCTTCAACAGTGAAAGATGTCGTAACGTGATCTCTCTGCTTGAGAGGTGCCAATTTATGGGAAGAATCATAATGTTTGTGAATGTCATTAGCAAAGATGCCTCAAGCCTTCTTCCAAAAGGATTTACATATTTTGAATGTTCTTAGGGTCTCCAAATATTAGGTTCATAGATTGCCATTATAGAGTAGAAAGATAGATTGTTCAACACTTGATGATGTTTCACTACTGTCTTTTTCCGAGTGATAATGAAAACTTTGGCCAAGAAACTAAAGTTCAATAGAATTAGACCAAGATAAATAATTTTTTACCATTAAGTTTCTCTAAAGTAATTGTTGGAGACCCAAAAAAAGAGCAGGCGAGTCTAACAAGCAGACGTTCTATAACTGTAGTAGAAATGAAAAGAGAGAGATGCTCCCTTGGGTTCAGGAGAACCTGGTAGTGAACAATGTTGTAAGGGTAAGGTGAGGGTTGGAATAGGTACAGGGGAAGCCATGAAACTGATGGAAGAAGAATGGTGTTTGGTGATGGGAATGTTGCGTTTTGGCTACACGCACTAGATTGAGCCTTGCAAAGAAGCAACATGTGACAAAGTGTGAGGGGAACCAGCCTTTGCGACCGATCACCCGGATAGAGCTTCAAATCCATGGTTTTTGGAGAAAAGCGACAAGCAGAGACAGTGGATGGTGGCATAAGAAGTTTGCTTGCCGGATAGTACATGTAGAGCAGGATTGACTCGCTTTGATACCAACTTGAAAAGAGTATATATGAGGAAAGGGCTTGAGATATCTTAACATAGACCTTCCTTGTGATTCAGATTCACACACACACTTTCCTTTAGATTATGTAGCAAGTCATTGATCCTTATACCAGGATTAATGACTTACGGGAAAGAGAGAGAAAAATCCCCAAGAATTCCAGGTTACTTGTAGATACAAGTTTACAACACAACATAGCTTTTACTTAGAAGATAATGTAAACTATTTTATCGAAAATAAATCTAACTTCTCAAGAAATATTGAATATGCACAATTAATATTTTTAATCTGCTTATCATACTTGAGATAAATGAGAGCCAATTAGACATCCAGCCTCTCATGTAACTTTTTTTTAATTTTTTTAATTTCTCAAGACTTAAACTCAGCTTTAATAGAATTCTCAAAATATAGATGCTACACAAATTTAGATCTAAAAAAATTAGATCTAACCAATAACTTAAACCGTTTGAATTAATGAATATGCTTACAATTTGAGCTTAGTCACCGATTCAATTTGATTTGTCTCCTTAATTAATAATTCCTATCAATGCACACTTGGAATTCAATACACTGCACATGTGTCGCTTCTCACTTCTGATTCAATTGCAATTGCAATTGTAATCCTTGGAACAAACCAAGTACTGCAATGAAAAAAATAGTTCAAAGGCTCCGAACTGAACCAATAAATGGCCAACACCAAACTATACAGCTTGTTTTACTTTTCGAAGAAAAATAAATTCACCGTTCAAAGCCAATCAACAAATGCTTTCCAAATTGAATCTCAACGTGGATCTGAACAAATACTGCAATCAATTGCCAATTTTCACAAATGCACCGAATTGGTTAATTGCTTCTGCTCCTTGATGACTCAGCTGCTTCACTGATAAATTCAATCTTCCAATTCCAGCTGCTATGTGCTTGAACTTCGAATTTCCAACGAACAGAACCTGTTAGTTGGCAGAAAGATTGTTTGAATCTTGTTTCCCCACTGCTTGGACTAATTCTTGCACAATTTGATCTTCAAAATACCGACAGATCAAATCATTACCTACCATGAGTGAATTATTCATGTAATTGCTTTCTAATTTCGTTTACTGGAGCCTGATCCTGGTTGCATTGAAATTAATTCCAGTGAATAACACTATGCTAACTCAAGCTGCTCGTGCTTCACTATTCAGTTGTCCAACTGGTGCTTATGGATTTCTTGCATACTTCACACTGATATTTCTATATCAGCTGTTTGTGTGAAAGCCAATCACTGAACAGATTCTGAAAAAAAAAAAAAAAACTTCAATGACAATACTTCAACTATTTCACAAAGTATGCATGGCGAATCAAATTTAAGAACACTACACGTGAATGCTCTGAACAAACAGAATAATTCACGTGAATTTAGCTTGTAATTCAAATCAATTTTTCCTCCGTGTATACACAATTACATATAAGGAACAAAGGCACCAAAACAAATGTATTGAATTGTGCTGCCTTATCGTGCTTTAATTGGCCAATGCTAATTGCACCACCAAAGTAATGCTTCGGAAAACTTTTCGGGAATGTATTATGAAAAATGATTGAATCAAGCTCTAATAGCCCAATGATGAATGCCTAATCATGAATTAGGAAGAAGGATTGTTGTCGATAATTTTCATCAAATGATTAAAAAAATAGAAAATGCAGGAGATTAGATGATGAAGAAGACATCACAATTATGGAAAATTTCCACTTTGAATTAGCAATTCAAATATAAAAACCAAGAGTTCTCTGCTGGAACTTGGAGAGAATTTCTCTCACAAAGTGTAAGCTTCATCAAAATATGAGTGTAAACTATTTACAATAGTCAACATAAGTTTATTTGTATTGTGGTCCAAATACTATTGAGTCCATGCAATTAGCTATCTAATTAGCTAATAGAAAATAATGTTCGTAAAGAGTTCCTAATGACAAAAAAATGGAAACAGACACAAAGACCCACTGCAAAAATACACAATTCTTATTCTAGTCTTGAGCTTCCTTCTTGGTCCTTTATCTGTGCACTCATCAAGACATTAGTTCCAAAATATATGTAATGTTATTATTTAGAGTTTGGCAATGGTACCCTTTGTATATGCAGTTTTGTTGTCATCTTGCTTTGCCCAATGTAGAGGTTTTCTGGTTTATAACTGGTCTAACTATCTACTTGATTGGATTGGAGACTCCAAAATTTACTCCATATTTACAGCTATGGCTGTTCAGCTCTGTTTTAGTGGCAATGTTTTGAAGAACTCCTCTTTGTCTCAGTTCATTCCAAGCTGTGTTGCTGTGCCCAAATATGAACTTTTCTTTCTCCTTTCGGAAGACATCTGTTCTCCACCACGCACACAATTGACACAACTGTTTCTTTTTGGTACTTTGCTTCTGATAGGGCCCATGACAAAAGAATAAAAGTAAATAAGGCAACATAGTCTGTTAGTTACAGAATTAGTTGGGTGGTTTCTTATACAGTGGGACTGTAGATCATTCAATCTGTTTTTGTTACTATCTTTTGTGTTTAGAAAAACCGGGAAATCCTTCGAAGAAGAATTCTCTGATAAGGTTCTTTATTTGTATTCAATAAACACTAACAAAGATTTCTTTTTTGGGTTTTCTCAATATTTTCTCTGGAAGCACAATCATTTTTGGTTCTATAACAACTTTGCTGTCGTTCTCAAGTAATAACCATCTTTTTATTTGCTTATTTGGTTATTCTTAAGACATCGAGTAGCTTTTGTTCGTGCCATTCTGACTAATATGGACTATGAAATTTTCTTGCATATGGAGTATTGAGACTCTGTTTATTCGTTCAATGGTCAACAGTACAAATTGTTGTTGGGTGCTTCGACTCATTCTAGATACTATCTTTCTGTAGGGGTTTCCTCACAATGTACTAGGCTTCTAGCATATTGGGGGATGGTCACCCATTTACTGTCTTCTACTATCTACTACTCTGGCGTCACATAATACAAAAGAACCTTTATGATCCCTCAAACTGTGATTGTAACGTCATTTATGATCTAATTTGAACAATGATGGTAACATTACCTAACTAAATCCTGAAAATATGCTATCGTGTTAAACAATTCCTGCTAAAAGGTCAATCTGGTAAGCTTGATATTTGATAATTCACTTACAAGGTTGGTGTTAAGTTTCCTCTGAGCATGTATTTTGCTGCATTTCCCCTCAGAATCTCTAATGCTCTAATGAAGTACTACCTTTTATTCTTGGGAGTTTTCTTTGCTCTCTATCTTAAGAGTTTGTCTTGAAAATGAAATTTTTGTATTGTTGCATTTCATCTGTCTTCTGATGAAGCTTAAGTGTGTAATGGATGCAGGTACCAATTGTTCATGGATGCTTTTAACCATATATCTGGTAATATAGATAAAATTTACAAACAACTTACAAAGAGCAATACACATCCACTGGGGGGAACAGCATACCTAAACTTGGAAAATGATGATGATCCATTTCTTCATGGCATCAAGTACACTGCTATGCCCCCAACGAAGCGTTTCCGTGATATGGAGCAGCTATCTGGTGGGGAAAAGACAGTTGCAGCACTTGCATTGCTATTCTCCATCCACAGGTAGGAGTTGTTTGTACAACTTGGATTAGAACAAGAATACTTGGTAACTACTGAGTTTGAGTTTTAATAATAAAAATTCATCTAAGCAATATACTGACACATCTCGCATAAAACTATTTTTTTGAGATCTTATGTTCATGTTCCATTGACATTGTTCTCTACTTGCTTCTTGTTTCAGTTATAAGCCTTCACCATTTTTTATATTGGACGAAGTTGATGCTGCGTTGGACAACTTAAATGTTGCCAAGGTTGCTGGCTTTATTCGTTCAAAATCATGCGAAGGGGCAAGGACTAGCCAGGATGCTGATGGCGGAAGTGGTTTTCAGAGTATTGTGATATCACTGAAAGACACTTTTTATGACAAAGCTGAAGCATTGGTTGGGGTTTACAGAGATTCTGAAAGAGGGTAAATTTCTTGATATAAATATTGATTGATTCAAATATTGCATTGTGTTGATGGCGGATGTACTAACCTGGTTTACACGGTATGCAATGATTTTGCCTTTTGCAGCTGTTCGAGAACCCTCACATTTGATCTGACTAAATACCGGGAGTCCTAATATTCTTCCATAGGGGGGTAGCTGAAAGCCGCCTGCTATGTACATAGCAGTCAGAGCTTGGTTGCATTTTTATTTCTTGTGTGAAGGTGGCCCAACTTATTTGTGTATCTGCTTTGGGTTCTTTTTTAAAATTATTGTAAATAGGATTTCATTACATTCTATGTAGAATACAGTAGCTAGATGTCCTGACCTTCGTTCTTGAATTATATTTTATTCATTAAGCTTTTTTTTTTCTCTAACTTGACTTTTGCTTTCATATGTGATGTGTACAGCCCTCGTAAAACTCAAATGACCACAAGAACTGAAGCATCTTCATTAACAAAATGAAAGAAGAGGCGAAGTTTGTGCAGTAATTTTGCGAAGAAACAATTATTGAAGTTAGCGTAAGATTAAAGTTGATGACTTTTGCAAGTTTTTTTATTTTTAAAATATTAATTATTTTGATAACATAGTAAGTAATTGCGAGCAACTGAATTTAAAATTGAAACATTTGACGATGTGGTTAACTATTTTGTTTATTTATCCTTGGTTTTAAAACGTGAAGTTTTGATCTTTTATTTTCTAAACCGTATCACAATAAACTCCACTACTGGCACTGGGAAGAAGTTAACGGTTAATTAGTCAGTGGTGGTTACCATAAAATCTAATTTATAGGCGATTTGACTGGTAAATATAGTTAGTGTTGGTTTTGACTACCATACTTGTTGAATCTGATTCCACCATCATCAATCCTTTTCCCTTTTTATGACGAAACAGTTTCGACAATCAGTTACTGACACTTCAAACCCCTTAAAATAATTATCGAAGACCCACACGCTATTTCATTATAAATATTACAGGTTGTATGGGGAACGTTTCCTATAAATTGCTCTCAGTTTGATTAAAATGCTAAGTTCAACTTGCTGCTTTCAATAAGGAAATTAACGCAGTTAATTCGAAAAAATTTAAACACTGGAGGCGATTGTTAGTGAGGAGGCCTCGCCTCCTTGTTGTAATTTTTTTATAAAGATATTATACAAATACAATTTTTCTTTATATAAGTTGAACAGTACCAACAAATGGTTAGTTTGTGATATATGTTTTATTTTATTTAAATAAAGTTTCACTGGACTCTACATGAAAAGGCTAGCCCAAGATTACACTAAGGATACACAATATTTAACGGCCATACTAGATTTTATATATTTTAACATTTGGTTCGCAGGCCGTGAAGGTCTCAAATTTAGGAAAGTTAGACACTACTCACTGATGTGGCGCATGATTGAATTCAAAAGGAAGCTTGTCCCTGTTATTTTAATTTGTTGATGAAGATTTTGAGATTGTAAATAATAGAAGAAATGGTTGTGATTGCAACGAAGTTGGTGTAGATTGATTTATGTTGCATGAAAAGAGCGTTGCATGCCAACTTGGTTTACATAACCCAAATTAAAACATCATTTTTTGTGAAGTGATCTATATTTGGTGAGTCAACTAACTAACGGTCGAGAATGGTCAATTGAGAGCATTGATCCATCATCTCTCAACATTATTGAGTTGGCACAAACAAGGCCTTGATGCATATGCATGTAATGTAAGGCCACCTTTCCTCTTCCCTCTCCACCCCCTCCCTCCGCCAAACGCTCTAATCAAGGAGGAGGATCGGTACATGCCGGAGCCATGAACAGCATGGACGAATGTTGCAATGATGAAAATGGGAAAATCGCTGTTGGGGTGCCCCTCATTTACCATTTCATTGAGAAAAATAATGAGCCTAGTCTGAAGGTCGAAGACCTCCAAGAATATCATGATTGTGAAGATGAGGAAGATGATGATGATCTTGAAGCCTCAACTTTAGGAGATGAGACCCAAAGTTCTGCTGAGGATAAACTCAAGATAAAGAAGTCATTGCTGGAATTACGTTGCAAGGTTGAAGATGCCATTCTTGGCAACTTTTTGTTAGGGGAACCCGATAAGGAACTTGCACCAGAAGACGTGGCAGTCATGAGGGAACAGCTGAGAGAGATTTCTATCTGGGGTGTCCCTTTGTTGCCCAGCAAGGCTCATGAGGGCACTGATGTCGTTTTGAGAAAATTCTTGAAGGCCAAAGATTTCAAGGTCAACGAGGCCTTTGACATGCTACAGAAGACCCTCATATGGCGACGTGAAAACAACATCGATGGGATCACTGAGGAAGATTTGGGTTCTGAGTATGGAAATGCAGGATTTTTGTGCAGTAAGGATAGGGAGGGTCGTCCAGTGTGTTACCAAGTTTGTGGGGTTTTCAAAGACAGGCGCGTCTACAAGAAGACCTTTGGATCACATAACAGGTGTGACAAGTATTTGCGCTGGAAAATTCAACTCATTGAAAAGGCTGTGAAAAAGCTAAACTTTAGAGAAGGAGGGGTGGACTCCATAATTCAGGTTTTGGATTTGAAGAACACACCAATGCAAGGAACCAAGGAGCTCAACTCACTCAGCAAAAAGGCTCTCATATTGTTTCAGAATTACTATCCCGAGATCATTCACAAACATGTGAGTTCATAAACGTATAATACAGAAGAAGTGGAGTGACTATTATGGCTTCAATCTAAATTGAAGCAGCAGCATGGTTGATTTTTATTTCGCTCATTGTTTTTACCGAATTTGCAGATCATAGTATATGCTCCATTTTGGTTCTACACGTCCCAAGTGCTATTCTCAAGGTTCATGAACCAGAGAAATAAAAAGAAGTTCATCTTAGCTAGGCCACAGAAGGTCACACAGACCCTTCACAAGTGAGTGGGCTTAACACGAGCCTTAGTGTCTCATTCTCTGTCTCTTATCTTATTCAACCACATTTTCCTAACATTGTGATTTGTAAAGGTTCATAGCCCCAGAACATCTCCCATGTGAATATGGTGGTCTCAGGAGAAACAACGATGAAGATTTCTCGCCTTCTGATAAGGCTATAGAGCTCAAAATAAAAGGAAATACTGTTTCCAAAGTTGAATTTCCAGTCACAGAGGTACACAGCATGAAATTTTTGTTTGTTTCAAATTGAATGCACATGCACGTAAAAGTGTCATTAATCATTTACCATGTCAGAATTTGCTTCATTATTGTAATTTGATTTTGGGATTTTTGTAGCTTGGTGTGACAATAATGTGGGATGTAACTGTGGTGGGATGGGATGTCTGCTACAAGGAAGAGTTCATTCCAGATGATGAAGGCTCGTACAGTGTATTACTGCAAAACCAAAACGTAGAGGGTAGCAGCACTAGAAACTCCTTTTACATCAGTGAACCTGGGAAGATAGTGATAACAGTTGAAAATGGGACCTACAAGAAGAGAAAAATGTTCTATAGATCTAAAGCCAGAACCACTGTTCCCATGTTCATCTTGTTATAGTAGTAAATGACCTCCAAGCTTCACTTGATATGAAGATCTTGTACATTCACATTCTGTTACCAAGGTGAATTTGCTGGCAGAATAGACCACTTTTACTCACTGCTAAAGATTCAAAGGTTCTAGTTCACAGCTACTAGAATTGATTCTTTACACATCCATATCTTTCTACATCTTTTTTTAACACTTCCAACTCAAAGCCATGAATTAATGGAATAGAAATTTTCCCAGTTATTGATAGTTGCATAATTTAAGCAATTTGAATCTGCTAAATAGAAAAAAGTTATATAAGTTTACTTAAGTCATATATTAGTAAAATAATATTGTTTTTAATTTTTTAAAATTATATTAATTATTTTTAAAAATGAATTCAACCATGAGCATGTGGACTCTATCAATGTAAACTCATTTAAACTGCGAACTAAGTAGAATGATTAAAAGTTGGTCCACTTTAATTTAGATCATTTTAGAATTTTTCAGACCAATGATCCAGTTAGACTTATTTTGGCCATTCTGATCATGGAGATGAAACACCCTGATTAAACAGTTGATGTATGTGATGACAAAAGACTAGATAAAATTTGATCTAAAAAGAGGTCCACAAAATTTTGAAAATTTAAATAAGGATTAATACATTATTTTAATTTATCCACACTATTTTAAATAAATAAAAATATTAAATAAGAAAATAAAAAAAAATGTTTTTGTTTAAAATTTAACATATTTTGGTCCATTTTAAAATTAGTAATTTGTATTCTCATTTACACTTTGATGTCCTAGTAGCTATCATTCTGTAAGGTACTTTCTGAAATGTGCAGACACATACAATTAGCTTTATTTGAATATTAGTAGTATATTGGTATAAGGAAGAGTTATTAAAGAAAAATAAGAATTGAATATTAGGAGTATATTGGTATAAAGAAGAGTTATTAAAGAAAAATAAGAATAGCTGGACTTTTTACTTCATGAACATAGTGATATAAAATATTTTTTTGTTTTTGAAAATCATGGCCTAATTATAAAAGACTCTGAGCATTCTAAAACAGATATATAAGTCAATCAAATATTTCAAAACTTTTAAACTCAAAATATATTTATTTACTTCAATTTTTATGATTAGATCAAGTAATGAAGTGTAACAGAATGCTTATTTATTTCATAATGACGTTTGTTTAAATCTTAACTAATTTTTCATTTGATTAAAGACTCATGTCATTCATTTTCTCTCATATATAGATAACTAAAAGTTTTAGTTCTTTAAATTCTTATAAGATGGACTCATTTTTTCAATCATAGATTAGAAATTTTAATGGACTAACATACCATCGTATTTCATGTGTCTTGTCAATTCATTTCACATGTATTACATTACAAAGAACTAAAATTAAAAGAAAAAAATTAAAGGGATTTAAAATTCATATTTTAGTAAAATTACATATAAATAAAAAAACAAATACCATTAGCATCAATTCTTATTTATTTTTAATAAACGTTAATTTGACACTAACATAAATAATTTTATTTATTAAGAAAAATTAAAAATAATTAATGTCGTCGTAGAGTTGATTAAGCCGATCTTAATAACATTTATCATTAAATGTCGACGCTAATTTGACATCAATAAAAATATTTATTTATTAAAATAATTAAAATTAATTTTACATTTTCTAACTTTTGTAAATAATATTTTGTGTTGCACATTGCAGACTTTATTTATGTTGAATTTGACATTAATATAAATATTTATTTAATTAAAAAATTAATAATATATTTTTAATTAATTTTTTTAAATTAATATTTTCTATTGCATTACAATTTACTTAACCAACTCACACTAATATTTAGAAACTAAATTGATGTTTTCTTATAATGTATAACTAATATATGTTTTATTTACAGAAATAATTATTTATTTGTTTTAACTTTTCAAGATAATTTAAGAAATATATATGTTTCTATGAAAATATATATTGGGCTACAAGATTTAAAATTATTTTTTTGGGTGAATCTTATTCTTATTTATAAATGTGGTTATATTGTTGAATAGATTTGTAGGTAGTTGAATGCATCTTGCGTGGACTCTATCTAAAATAAGTCTGTGTTTTTGAATATTGAAAGATCTCAATTTAGCATGTTAGGAGCCACTTCTCAAATTTTTAGAATATGTTAAAAATGATTTCTTCTCGTGATAATTTTGTATAGGTTGGATTTAAACAGGTTAGTATTTATCTCAGGCAAAAACTTCCTGCATCTCATCATTTCTGATCACTTTTAAAAAATCTCAAAAATACCTTTGAGATAAAAATAAATTTCGGAAAACACATTTCAAAAATACATTTTAGAAATTTTTTTTCCAAATACAAATTTTATATTTTAGAAAATACTTCCTAGAATATATTTTCAAAAAGTGTTTTTCGAAATATAAAATTTATATGGAAAAAAATTTTCGAAATGCATTTTTGAAAAATATTTTCTGAAATATAAATTTTATATTGTAAAAATTAGTTTCAAAAAAATTTTCAAAAAAAATATTCGAAATATAATAATAAGAGTATTTCTGTACTTTCACGTCCGTGACGGGTGGGGTGGAGGAAGTTTTTGCTTTCATCTCATGAGGTTAAGAGACCCATATTTAAGTCCATTGGCCCACGTATGATCCCTTGGGTTGGATTGTTTTCTAAGCCTACACAATCCCTTAGTCTTGAGCTGAAGGGGTGAAGAAGATAGTGTCTTATATGATCTGACCCCCTAAGTTGAATAATTTCCTAAGAATGCACAATCTCTTATTCTTGAGTGGAAGAAGTGAAAGAACTCATATATAAGAGGTAACTATGGAATGTTCTGGAACCTTCGAGAATATGAAACATGAACCATGAAATGAGTTGAACAAGGATATGAAACATATTGCTTACTAAGAGTGGAGTACAATTAAAGTAAATTCTAATTTACAACAAACATTTATTTAAATCTAATAAAGATCTTGCCTCTTTGTAGTGTTGTTAGAAGTCATTCATGACGGCCATTATTGCCGATTTTTTTTTTTTTTTTTTTTTAAATGCCGACCAAAATTTTATTTAAATTGTGTTTTTCCTTATCCTTTCTTTTTTGGTGTATATTTTTCCTTTTTTTTTTTTTTTGTTTTTTTTTTAGTTTTAGTTAAGGGCGGCCATTATTGGTGTTTTTTTTTTTTTTTTTTTTCTAAATGACGACCATAATTTGATGTAAAGTGGGAGTCTCCCTATCCTTCTCTAGTTGGATGAACTTTCTCCAGTTTTTCTTTTTCCTGGTTTGTTAAGAAGAGTTTCACGTGTTTTATAAATTATAATAGAAGACACTTAAAATTTTCTTGGTAGAAATTATTTCCGATCACGCTAGACGTGTCAATCCAAATACATTGGTGTATAGTCTAAGATATTAAGAAATCTATCCCTTTCTCATGTCATGTGATCTTGTCCCATATTAGATTAGAGATAGGATTTATATTAATCATTGGTAGTACACTGGTGGGAGAAAAATCATTTATTTATCAAACATCCAGTAACAACAGTGAAGCCTGTAATTTTTTAATAGTTTATGTTAAAAATATTGGATGAGTGTTGAGAGTGTTGTGAAGTTCATTTATTTATTTATTTTTATTATAATTGTTTAAGAGGTTTGTAATAAGAGCTTATACAATCTTTTTATCTCACTGGACAAGGGGATAGACTCGGAGAAGTGGAGACAAAGGAAGCATACAAATTGAATTTGATTCTCTGAACCATTATGCCGAGCTCCAAGCAAGGTGAGCCCACAAGCTTATGAGGTGTTACAAATTTGGAAGCCATAGCCATGCAAGCTGAAGAATGTCACCACCTTCACTTACGTGTCTCTCTCTCACTCTCTTCTCTTTCCTATAAATCACAACCCTTCTACTCTACACTTCACCAACACCTTCAACATGGCCAAGCTTTCTCTTCTTTCTCTCTCCCTCCTCCTCTTTGCCACTGCATGCTTTGCCACCACCACCACCAACTTGTTCAACAAGTGCCGACTCGACAGCCTCAACGCCCTCAAACCCGACCACCGCGTTAAGACCAACGGTGGTCTGATCGAGACGTGGAGCTCTAAACACCCTGAGCTACAATGCGCAGGCCTCACTTTCAGCAGACGCACCATATACCCCAATGGCCTCCACATGCCATCTTACTCTCCTTATCCCCAGATGATCATGGCCGTCCAAGGTAATTAATTGCTCCCTTTGTTATCTCTTTGCATGTTATAATAGCTCAAGAGGTTAACTAGTTCATAATCTGCCTTCTTCTAGGAAAGGGAGCACTTGGACTTGCCTTACCGGGATGTGCTGAGACGTACGAGGAGGCAGTGGATGAATCTAGCTCCAGTTCTCAGAGGCCTTCCGACAGCCACCAGAAGATTCGTCAATTCAGACAAGGTCACGTGCTCTTGATTCCCCGTGGTGTTCCTCACTGGACCTTCAACACCGGCGATGAACCTCTTGTTATCCTCAGTCTTCTTGACACCTCCAACGATGACAACCAGCTTGATCAAAGTCCCAGAGTATGTATATATATGTGCTTCCTTTCTTTCACAAGTTGCATCAGTAAAATGTGTGGTGTTTGATCACTATAATGGGTGGGTTTGTAGGAGTTTTACCTTGCTGGTAACCCGGATATAGAGCACCCAGAGGCAATAAAAGGGCAGCAGCAGGTGGAGGAAGAAGGTGGCAACGTGCTCAGCGGCTTCGGCAAACGCTTTTTGGCACAGTCCCTCTTCACCGATGAAGACACAGCAAAGAAACTTATCTCTCCAGACGACGAATTGAAGCAGATCGTGAAGCTGAAGGGAGGCCTCAGCGTGATCAGCCCCAAGTGGCAAGGAGATGAAGATGACGATGAAGATGACGACGATGACGATGATACAGAGGAATCTCGCTCTCGACCAAGCTACGGAAAGCGTGTACACAAAAAGGAGGAGAAGGAGGTTGAGCCTCTCCCTCATGGAAAGCGTGTACACAAAGAGGAGGAAAAGGAGGTTGAACCTGTCCCTCATCGAAAGCACGTACGCAAAGAGACGGAAAAGGAAATTAAACGTCCCCATCGTGCCCATGAGGACGAAGACGAAGACGAAGACGAAGACGAAGAGGAGCCTCGCACTCGGCGCACACGGGGACCAACCCCAAGCCGTGGAGGAGAAGAACACAGAGCGGAGGAAGAGGAATCCGACGAGCCAGTGCGACACAAGACCCACCACGAAAAGAGTCGGAAAGAGGATAAAGAAGTAGAAAGAGAAGAATGGGAGACAAAGCGCCATGGATCTTCAAATGGGGTTGAGGAAACAATCTGCACCTTGAAGCTTCAACACAACATTGCTCGGCCTTCAAGCGCCGACTTCTACAACCCTAAAGCCGGTCGCATCAAGAACCTCAACAGCCTGACTCTCCCAGCTCTCCAACAATTCGATCTCAGTGCCCAATACGTTGTCCTCTACAAGAATGGAATCTACGCCCCCCATTGGAATCTGAATGCAAACAGTGTGATATACGTGATCCGAGGGCAAGGACAAGTTAGAGTGGTGAACAGCGAAGGGATTGCAGTGTTCGACGATGAAATGAGGAAGGGAGAGTTGCTGGTGGTGCCACAGAACTTTATGGTGGCGGAAGAAGCTGGAGAACAAGGATTTGAGTACGTGGTGTTCAAGACAAGCCACAACGCTGAGACCAGCTACTTGAAAGAGACCTTCAGGGCTTTCCCTGCTGAGGTTCTTGCCAATATATACAAACTTCCACAGAGTGAAGTGCGTGAGCTCAAGTACAATGGAAACTGGGGCCCTTTGGTCAACCCTCATCAGTCTCACCAATCATCTTAAGCTGCATCAAGATGGTATATGGCATCTGTGGCCATCTTATCAAATAATAATAAATTTTGTACGTCAAATTAAATTAATAATAGTAGTAATAAATAAATAAAAGAATGGCCTATGTACCATCCGAGCAAGCCTTTGTTAGTGTCTGAGTGCTTCTGCTCAGAGTTTATGTAATACCTCTGAGTCGCTTTCTTAATTTCCAGTTTTCTTCTCTCCATCCTTTTCTTAATCTTTCTGGACTTGTGTTTATGTAGGTGTTTTATAATTTCTAATTTACTGTTCTAATCAATTTTATATTTAAAAATTAACACAACTCAGAAATTGATCGGGATTACAGAAGAAATCGTGGTAGTATTAGGAGGTGTTATTAGGTGTTTATGTAGATGTTTTATAATTCCTAATTTACTGTTCTAATCATTCTAAAAAAAATTATATCTAAAATTAAACAGAACTCAGAAATTATATTAGGAGGCGTTATTGGATGTCCATAAATCTGGGTTGAATATAATGGAAGATAATAAAAACCTTCGCAAAATATTTTGAACATATGTGTTTTACCCTATTTGAATAAAATTCATTTGCTGAGGCAGCGCAATTTACCAAAGTAAATTATTTTTGGTAAATTATCTTTCAATTTAATATGCACATGTAAGTATTTTAACTTTGATTTGTTGAACTTAATTTAATAAATTCATAAAATGTATGGACTACACTAGTGTAAACAGAGCACTTCTGAAAACGGTATTCCATTGTAAACAGAGTATTTTTAAAAACGGTTCTATTTCCGCTTGTTGATAAAAAGGTCATTATAAGTTATATCGTTTAATAATGGTTAATATTTTACCTCTAATTATTATTATAATTTCAATGTGCTTCAAGTATTATTATAATTTGATTTAATAATAATGTGTTGGTGGTGTAAAATAGTGGATGTGAAATAGTGGAAACAGAGGAGTAAAAAAAAAAGAAAAGTGGTGATGACAGGATTAATGGTCTTACAAATTTCTCAATTGTTACACTTTGTAATGAATTGTTGTTTCTTACTTATTAGACTTTTTAGGACGGTTTTAGGAACTGTCCTTAAAAAATCATATTTATTTATGAAATTATTATCGTTGAATTCAAATTTTACAATAATGATATCGACAAATTTATAAAATAAGCAACGGTTGCTTATTGTTAATACTAATTTTTTTGTTACTATAGGTTATTTAAAAAGAAAATTCATGATTATGATTTATAATAATAAAAAATCACTAGTTAAATTATTTATAAATAATAATAATGATAATACTAATAACAAAAGAACGTTGATATTAAATATCAGTTTTTATTTATTTTAACTTCAACTTATTTGATTTTATTTTTAATAAAAACTTAAATCATTTTTTATTTGAGACCTAATCTAAGAATTGAACTTCAGAATTTGTTCATCCTAACTTTCAATATAAGAATCGAACTTAGTATTTGTTTATCCAATTCTCAATCTAAGAATCGAATTTCAATATTTGTTTATCCTAATTCCAATTCATTTGATTTTACTTTTAATTAAAACTTCAATCCTTTTGATTTGAGACCCAATCTAAGAATTGAACTTCAATATTTGTTTATCCTAACTTTCAATCTGAAGGTCGAACTTCAGTATTTGTTTATCCTAATTCCCAAATTAAGGGCCGCCATGGCCCAAACGAAAGTCAAAAGACCTCTAGCTCATAGTTCAATTGGACATGTAGGTTATATTCGTACTGGTTTCTCATGTGGAACCATAGAAGGAATTCAATCACTACTCATTGG
>Ga0099824_1001420_pt1 | contig 33557 bp, 18 predicted proteins | sample SiratrowhiteBW_FD_76837 | JGI IMG/M metagenome (GOLD analysis project Ga0099824, IMG submission 76837) | Root nodule microbial communities of legume samples collected from California, USA - Siratro white BW | ecosystem: Host-associated > Plants > Roots > Nodule | place: USA: California... | reverse complement strand
TTTTTTTTTTTTTTTTTTTTTATTTTTATAAAAAAATATTTATATAATACAATCTCTAAAAAAAATATATAATATATTAAAATAAATTATATATATATATATATATATATATATATATATATATATATATATATATATCTATACATATTATAAAAAGAACTATACGAAAACACGATCTTTTTTCTGTCAAAAAGAAAAAGGAAAGACTGGTTATTATATATGTTAGACATGTAAACTTACGTAAATTTGAATAAATTATGAAAAAGTGTGTATTAAATAATGTGTTAAGAACATATTCCTAATATATTTATAAGATAAAAAGGATTAAATGGAAACACCATGTAGTGACAATGTTTAAGTTAAAAAATGTAGAACTCATATGGAACCAAAGGAAGAATTTGAACTACTTTCCAGAATTCTTGCAATAAAAAGAATCATCGACGACATATACTCAGACGCATAAGGTACTTTTTTTTTCAATATTTTAAAATAAAATATTTTATTATTGTCGTGAAATTTTAATTATATTTAATTATTTGATATTTTTATAATTATTTAACGTTTATATAATTTTATTTTGTTTTTTTTTCAGATTTATATAAATTTTTTCTTAATCTTTGATGTAAAAAAATAAATGCAATGTATCTTTCTTATTTTAAATCATTGATAACATCATATTTTACTTTTCTTCTAATTCATTTTATTTTCTTAAAAAACTTATTTAATTAACATTTAGGATATAGGACAAAAGGGCGGGTATTGATATAAGTATATTCATTAGTGGATCGGATAAAACGTAAGTTTAACACCCATTTAGATTAGGCATCCAGATGTTTATCACCTTTTCCTCTCGTTCATTAAATATGATTTTTAAATTATACTATTTTCATATTTTTCAATTAATTACTCATAAAAATAATAAAAATGTGCGTACCATTTTTCCTGAGCTAGAATGCCTTGTAATGAAGGATCTTCCAATGTTAGTTAGTTTCTACAAGAAAAGTAGAACTTTATACTGGCCTAAGTTGAACACATTGAGGGTGAGCAGTATTCCAAAAATTGAATCAATTTCGGCAGGCATCCTTGTCACAGCACTTTTAAGATCAGTGTAACATTTGTTAAGAAACTCTGGTTCGGAAGCTTGAACAACACCATATTGTCTATGCACGACAATCCAGGTACTAAACATTAACATATTATACGTAAAAATTTAAAGATTATAGTGTAATAGTGATGCAATATGTTTAAATAAACTTGAAGATATTATTTATATTTAAATTATATATATATACTCTTCAATTAAGTTATTATATAATTTCCTTTGAAGATATATTTTGCAATGTTTATTAAAGACAAAGACTGCTAATTTGTTTAAACGGAATTTTAAAGACCTATGAAAAAAATATGGTGACTAATTTCTTTTTATTTAAGTTTTTCCTTTTCGAAATTGTAGGACGTTGATGCTATGGGAAAAAAACTTAAAATCTCATCATCAAGAAATTGGTGTTGAGTGAATCTCATCCTCGAAGAGTGATCATGGTATAAGTGATGTCAAGGTTACAAAATGGTATAATTAGTTAAACCCCATCCTAAGCTTTTCAAATCTAATTTATTAAAAAAGTTATTACGTGATATTACTTGTATTTTTTTAATTTTAATCTCTTACAACAACAATAACTTACCATGAATATTATATTATACATACATGTATATATTTACATTGTTTATCTTATTAACTCAAATCAATTTAACAACCATCTCTTAGGTAGATGATTTTACTTATTATTTACAAGTTCATGGTATGCTTGTTAATGGACCAACAATATATTTAAATAAAATAATATTATTTTTTTGACCTTTTAGAAAAATTTTGATTCGGCTTTTTGCAAGTTTAATTAATCAAATTGGGTTAAAATTGACCTGTTACAATTAAGACACTATTTTTCTTAACTTGGATTATTAATGTAATCTGTAGGAAGCATTCAGATCTTCCGAAAAGATTATCTATAGAAATAAAGATAAAGATGAATATAAAGACATTCTCAATTTTTTTTAAAATAATAGAAAAATGTTTTTCTTGTAAAAGATCTTTTGTCTAAGAATAGGAATAATTTAGTTATCTTAGGTTTGGTGTAATTGTGAACAGGAAACATTCACTTCAAGAAAATCTTTCAATAAGATTAGCTAGATGTGAAGATGAAGATTAAGAAGGAGAATTATCAAATTTTTATAGAAATAATAAAAAATAATTCTTCATATAATAAATATTTCTTTAGTAATGGGAATAAGCTAGTTATCTTAACTTTAAATAACAACTCACAATCATCCTTGTTTGTGTATATAACACCAATGTAATCTTGGATAAGAAGTATTCACTTCAAGAAAATCTTATAATAAAATTAGCTAGAAGTGTAGATAAAGATTCACTTCATGAGGAGGACATTGTCAATTTTTTTCAAAAATAATAAAAAATAATTCTTTATGTAACAATTTTTTTTTCCTTTTGTATTAGGAATAAGCTAGTTCTCTTAGTAATGGATAATAACTCACAACCACCCTTATTTCAACATATAAAAAGACTTTGATCAATTGAAAACTAATAATGTTTTTCGTGAAAGAGAGTGAGTCTCTTCTTTCTAAGAGTTATCTTTAGTTGATTTTTAAGAGATGATCATCCTTCTTGCTTATCTTTACCTAGGTGAGTTAAAATTGATTCAAATCTCAACAATTTCATATTAAGCTAGTGAAATTTAAATAACTTTGTCAATTTTTCAATAAGTTAGTGTTTAGATATGTATTAATACTTATTAGACACAGAACTTATGCAGATACATAAATTGTTTCAAATAGATGATTTGAACTATACAAATTATATGCAGGATGATATTAAGCTTAATGGTTTGTTCTTACATATAAGCAAACTAATTGTTGTTTGGCACTTAATCAAAATAAAATCAAATTGTCACTACTTCTTCTTCCTCTTGTATAGTCTTGATTTCCTTTCATTAGGTTAGGTTTTTGTTGTTCCATTGTATTTTCTCACATGTTGAGTATTTCATGTCATCTTGAATCTAATATTTTTTATGATTGCATCCATTTTGTTAGTCCTCTTTGTGGTTGCATATCTTTTAATAGCTTAAGTTTTTTTTAAGGAAAATGTTTCTCTCCTTGCTTCATATTGGTTGCACATTATTTTTGCATTGTTTCCAAAACATTCCATAATTGGATGAAATGATTAAATTGTTTTGTTTGTTTCTCTCTTACTGCATCCCACTACTCCTGTTAATGCTGAAAAAGATCTCATTTCAGAAAACTCTTTTCAAAACATAAATGTGTTCTGAAAAGCTATTTTTGAAATACATTTCATTGTTTTAAAAAACTTCTCCAAAAAAATATTTCTAAAAAATATATTCTAGAAAATATTATATAGATTTTGAAAAATTTATTTTGAAAATTCAATTTTAGAAAACTCATTTAAGAATATATTTTTTGTGTTCCAGAAATTTTATTCTTGAAATATTGTTTTGAAAATCTTATCTTATTCAAAAAAAACTTGCTGCAGAACGAATTTCAGAAATTTTAAAAAATATGTTATAGAAAAAATTTCAAAACATGTAATCCTGAAATCACCTTAAAAAGGATAAACTAATTCTTTTAAAAAGATTATGGAGGTGCAGGTTTAAATTGACGGACTATACATCCACTCAATCTTAGTCTGTTTTTTTTTTTTTTCACAATTACTAAATTACGAACGATAAAGTTTAACATTAGATGTATTATTATTGTTCCTTTTAAGTCAAACATAATTGTATGATTCACTTTCTATTGTTCTGATGGTTGCATTTTTTTAAATTATATTTTACCATGCTACAGTAAAAGTTTGTAAGCCTGTTTTTTTTCACATTTTTGTATAAAAAATAAAGATTATTTTATTTCTATAAATTAAATTAAAAAAATTCATATAATTGTATTTGGAAAATCAATTAATAATAAAGCATTATAAATTAAATTTATACTTACTACTCTACTTATAAAATGTCAATGACTTTTTCAATTAATTAATTGCACAATATGTGTCACAAACCTTGCATGTGATAAGTTCTAAAAATTATGAGAGTAATGATGTGTATCTATTAAGTATTAAATTTTTTTATTCTTTATGTGAGGAACGTTCCACAAGATATAACTCACAAAGTAACATTTCAAAGGTGGTCTAATGAAAGTAGAAAATGTTGTTATTTGTTACATCTGTACGGAAACAACATTTAGTGAATTGTCAAAAAGTAATATGTAGTCAGAAGATGAACAACATTTAATGTAATATTTATTATTACACTAATGTTCATACGAGGATAAAAAAAAGGTAAAAAACATTGCTAAAAAAATTATTAAATATTAATTAAATTCGGTCATTATTAATAACTTAGTAATGAAAAAATTCAATTACTAAATCAATGATTGAAAAATTCGATCATTAATTCAATCACAAATTTGGTCACAAAATCAGTAATAAATTCGGTCACTTCAATCACAAATTAGATCACAAAAGATAATATTAATAATAATAATAAGAAGAATAATAAGAATAATAATATTAATAATAATAAATATAATAGTAATAATAATAATAACAATAATAATAATATCAATAATAATAATAATTATAACAATAATAATAATATTAATAATAATAATAATAAAAATAGACGTAAAAATAGTATAAATGATAAAAAGAAAAGTAATATATTTTTTATAATTAAAAATAATATTTGCTAATTTTTAAAATCGGTCTCTTCGATTACAGAATCGATTATAAATTCGGTCACTATACATCACTAACTAGCTAAATAACGACTGATGCGTTTGATCACTAAATCGATCACTATTTAATCAGTGACTGATTTTGATCATTTAATGATAATTTTTTGAAACACTATTAGCGATTTTTCTAATAATAACTTTATACATAAAGATGAAAACAAAGAAAACACAAGCCACAAACATTTCTATCATCACCTTATTAAAAGAAGATAGAGAATTAAAAGAAAATAGAGAAGAAAAAAAAAAGATAGAATTGTATAGAAATGCTCGAGTATCATATTACCTAAACTAATAGTGATCAGATTTTGATTTTTGTTATTAAGACAGAGAAAAAAAAAACTAGTTTAAGTTTTAAGTTGTGTTCAATCCTCTTTCAAAATATATTTTTAATGTAAATCTAAGATGATTTGTAAAGAAAATATTTATATAGTAAAAGTTTGAAAAAAATTCTTAAAAAAATACATGTTTTGTATATATATGGGAAGTTGATAAAAAAATACCGCAAGATAGCAATATTAAAATTCATATTATAAAAAAATTTGCTAGTAAAACTTGATAAGTTATAATAAACTGGATATAATTTTAGATTGAGATGAAGTAATATAAAAACTATGAGTAAGTAATTTTCTTTTCACTCTTTTGATAATGATTGATGATATTGTTGAGATAACATTGAAAAGTATTTTGGGCTTTCAAAGTTTTATTTTAATACTTTGTTATATATATTTTTTAATTTATATAGTAGAGTAAAAATTAAAAGGAAAGGTATCAAAATGTAGATAATGAGTTTAATTTGATTGTTTTAGTTGGTGAGGGTTTTGATACTCTTAACTAGTTTAAATATTAGTTGTCAATCTCCCTTTCCAATTTCTTGTATTTATATTTTTCCAACATCGTATTCCAATATTAGATTTTAACGTTCATTTGATGATTAGTATTAAATATTAACGATTTATTATTTATGTCTACACTCTAACGGTGGTTGGGGGAGTGTCAATTTATTTAGACTTTCTTATTTAAAGTTATTTATTATTTTTATTATGAATTGGGTTGTTATTCACATATGCATGCATTTACCCAATATTTGGATCGAGAGAGGGTTGCTTTTCACACCTGCAAATCTCGTTTGGGCCTAAAATGCCTCCCGATCCAGGCAAAACAATTTGAGAAATCAAAAGAAAAAAAAAAGGAGAAAATTAAAAAGTGATAATGAGATTCTAGGATTTTTTTTTATCTTTACTTCGTATCCAATTTTTTCTTTTTTTTGTTATCTCTTCTTACTTCATCTCCTGTCATAGGTGAAGTCTCAACCACCACCAGCTTTTAGGTAGATAATTTTACTTATCATTATTTACAAGCTCATAGTTTAGAGTTTAGGATTTATAATTAAGGATTGGACTATTCTTGAAATAGTCTATTTATTTAAATTTATATATTATTGGCTTGTTAAAAAAAAAGCTCATAATGATATGTTTGTTAATAAACCAACAATATATTTTAATAAAATAATATTATTTTTTGACTTTTTAGAAAAATTATAACTAAGTATTTTGAAAATCAACTAGGTCTATAAGTCCATGGATTGATTCAGTTTAAACATATAGGATTACAAGTTTAGTTAATCAAATTGGGTCAAAATTGACCTATTACAATTTAAGACACTAGTTTTCTTAACTTAGGTTATTAATGTAATCTTGAATAAGAAGCATTCATATCTTTCAAAAAGATTAGTTAGAAATAAAGATCAAGATTAAAAGGAGGACACTCTAAATTTTTTTTAGAAATAATAGAAAATTTTCCATGTAAAAATTCTTTTTTCTAAGAATAACAATAAGTTAGTTATTTTAGGTTTGGATAATTTCTCATAAACCACCTTTGTTTGGACATATAACACTCATGAGTTATTGATGTCATCTGGTTAGGAAGCATTCACTTCAAGAAAATCTTTCAATAAGATTAGTCAGATGTGAAGATGAAGCTTAAGAGGGGGACATTGTCGATTTTTTTTAGAAATAACAGAAAATAGCTCTTCATGATTTTCTTTTAACATTCAACAATAAATGAATTTAAATAATTAGGTCATTTCTGGGGTAGCTCAACCCTTATACAATCCTAAACATAGTTTGGTGACCCCTTCCCAAACTCAGATAGAGTCATACACAAATTAGACCCCCTTACATACCTTCTAAGAAAGAGTGTAAATCAATATATGATAAAAGACTACAAAGTAATGACAAGGTAAAATCCTCAAATATATAGTAAAGTACACAACACCCCTGCTTTGTCCATTGAACACATGTGTCACCTCCATATTTTTGTTTCAAAGAATCCCTATTTGCCTCACTGTTATCTTCTTGTAGGCTTCACCTCATTCACAAATATATATACCTACAAAATAATGAACTCCCTACACTCTATCATAATCCCACAGTCCAGGTACTAGTTACCTGTTACCTACTTCAATGATTGCAAACACTAAACTGGGACAAAGTACCAATCCAAATAAGAAAACATTGTTCTCGACATCCTATGTTTGAACCATTCCCAACCCTTTAACTATGTTAAACAAAAAACTTTCATCTCATCTACAACCCCTCCTCTAAATACTACTTTATTTTCATGTTTCCAAATCTCTATCACTACAACTACCCACATCCCTTTCCAAACTCTATTTATGTTTTTCCTTTAGTCTATTAGATGTTCATGTAATCAATGTTTTCTTTCGCAATAGGAATAAGCTAGTTATCTTCGCCTGATAAACTCACAACCACCCTTGTTTAGACATGTAACACCTATTTTATGGGTTATTAATGTAATCCTGGATAGGAAGTATTCACTTCAAGAAAATCTTCCAATAAGATTAGTTAAAAGTGAAGATAAAAAACATGAGGAGGACATTGCCAATTTTTTTTTTAGAAATAATAGAAAATAGTTCTTCATGTAATAATTTCTTTTTCTTTTTGCATTAGGAGTAAGCTAGTTATCTTAGTCTTGGATAATAACTCATAACCACCCTTATTTGGACATGTAAAGCGACTTTGTTGAATTGAAAGCCAAGAATGTTTTTCGTGAAAGAGTGAGTCTCTCGTTGTATTATCTCTAGTGGATTTATAAAGGATAATCATTCTTCTTACTTATCTTCGTAGAGGTGAGTTAAAATTTATTCAAAGCTCAATCATTTCATATTAGATTCAATAAGCTAGCCAACTTTAAATAATTTAGCCAAGTTTCCAATAAGCTAGTGTTTATGTTTTAATACTTACTAAACACAAAACTTATACAAATACATAATTTGTTTGGGATAGATGATTTGAACTATATAAATTGTATGTAGAGTGAGATTAAGCTTAATGGTTTTTCTTATATAATAAGAAAACTAATTGTGGTTTTGCACTTAATTAAAATAATATCAAAGTATCATTACTATTCTTGTGTTAAACCTTCGTGAGCCTTCATTTCCCTTTACTAGGTTAGGTTTTTGTTGAATCCATTGTATTTTCTGACATGTTGACTACCTTGTTTTATGTTGAACCTAAGTCACAGTCCTCTTCATTATTGCATCCATTTTGCTAGTCCTCTTTGTGGTTGCATCCCCTTTTAATAGACTAAGATTTTTGTAAGTAAAATGTTTCTCTCCCTTGCTTCATATTGATTGTACACTATTGTATTAATTAGATAAATGTTTCATGCAAATAAATATTTAAGGTACGTGAATCAAAAAATGGGAAAACCCCGGATAACCAATAAACAAACAACATAATGTGTTTTGTTTCTTACAAAATAAAATGGTATAATTATTTCTTATCATGGTATAATTGATTTCAAGGTTACAAAATGGTACAATTAGTTAAATCCAATCCCAAACTTTTCAAATCTAATTTCTCAAACAAGTTATTACTTGACAATGATGATGACAATGGATGATGACGATGGATGGTGACGATGATAATGATGATGATGACGATAATGATAATAATAACAATGGATGTTGACAATGATTATGATGATAATGGTGATGATGACGAAGATGGTAATGATGATGATGATGGTGATGATGATGATGATGATGGGGAGGATGGTGATGATAATGATGGTGGTGGTGGTGGTGATGGTGATGGTGATGATGGTGATAATAATGATGACGATGGTGATGGTGGTGATGGTAATACTATGACGGTGATGGTGATAGTGATAATGATGATGATGATGATGGTGATGATGATGATGATGGTAATAGCGATGGTGATAACGGTGACGATGATAATAATGATGATGATGATGAAAGAAGTTGTTGCTAAAAAAATTAGATAAAAAAAATTCTAACTACTTTTAACGAATTTTGTAAAATACTAATATATTGTAAAGAGAAACAACAAGAGTAGAAGTATAACCAGACATTCACACTCACGCATTAGACACTATTTCAACAACAAATTGTTTCAGTTGCGCAAGATTTCATTTAATTATTTAATTGAGATCGTATGCCTAAAGCATGATATCTACTTTGCACGAAAATCGTGTCTGTTTGGCATGATTTTTTAATTCCTTAAGTGAAGACACTATTTTTTCATTCCTTAAGTGAAATCGTTACCAATAACAAACACAATTTACCCATTTTGATAATAAAAAAAATTACTTATTTTAGACAATATTATTATAAATTGTACTATTTTAAAAAAACAAAACCGAGAGAGTGAGTCCAATAATTACAATCGGTCATTTCTAGTACCATTTTTTTTCTAATACTACCAGAATATAAAACATTTATTTTAATTTACCCAAATAGTTGGTAAGTCTTGTAAAGAGAGTACGAATTTGTTTAAAGAATTTCTATAATATTAACATAACTTTAATGTCACATGAATACGTGAAAGTCATTATATAAGAAAACAATTTTAGTTATAATGATAAAAAAAATTACGTCAAACTCGTTATATAAGAAAACAATTTTAATTATAAATGATAAAAAAATTGTTTAGGCTAGTATACAATTTCATTATATTTAACTAAAGCGGGGTAATTTGAATCATGATTTTAGTATAAAACAATATAACTAAATTTGTGCTATTCATACATGATTCTAATTGTATTATTTTATATGAAGTCATTAATCTGATACACGATTTCAGGTCATTTTTTTTTTCAACAAAAATTGTGTAATAATGATATAATTTCAAGATCATTGAATGACTATCTTAAAGTTATATAGGTACCACACGATTTCTTTACACTAAATTGTACCACTGTTACAGAACTCATCTATTTTCATAAATAAAGAATATACACTTTTATAATTTACGAACACAAATAAAAATTATACCGTTTTTGTGAAAAATTATAAAATTGATCTATCCACCCCATTAAGAAAATGTAACCTTAATGATTGGAGTTCGTCTTATCTATTTCCAGTTCAAAATAAAAGAATCGTATATTATCATTTAGGATTATTTAGCTTCAGCATAAAAATTATAAATTCATAAATGGTACGGTTAGATTTATTGAGATGAATACTATAAAAAGAAAGCAACTGAGGTGTAACAAAATTAACTTTAGAAACATACGTAAAAAAAAGAAAAAAAGAAAAAAAAAACAAAACAAATTACCTACATCATTCACTTTCACGAAATCTTCTTTTTTCATTTTCCCCTTTAGACACTTTTTGTAACTGTAACCGTATTTACATTCAGTCACATAAATATTAACTAAACAAAAAAACTCTAAGTAGCAAAAGAAAATATAAAATACAAACAGACCCTTTAATAGATTATTTCAATGAATACGAAATAAAATTAAATTAATCACCGTGATATTTCAATTTCCATTCTATGAAAATAAAGATTATTTTAGTTCTAAAAACTAAATTAAAAAATTCATATTAAATTTCCTGTGATCATGAGTCTGTGACTGATTCTTATCTTCTTCTTTGCAATCTCTTATCTCTTCTAATTAGGGAAGGAAGCAATTTGGTTTGTTTTCTGTTATTTATATTTAGTTGATTGATTCTACTGGATTACTTGTTATATGTATTTACTGGTGATATCGAAATGACGATCTTTCATACCGATTGCATTATAGGATTTTTGAAGTATAATTTCCACTGCATTGTTCTGAAAAGTTTGATACCGATTTTTCTTAAACAAGGATTATTGAAGTCTGTTTTTCTTTAAAAATTTGTTTGATGTAGATGAAGATTTAGAGAATGATGATATCAAAAACTATTTAGAAGATAAATTTAAAAGTCCATCTTTTTTCTACCAATTTCTACCAATTTATGATTGATGAAGATAAAGGTGAGGATGTTAGTTGGTTTAAGGATGATGTACTGGAAGAACAATTGATATAATTAAAATAAATAATCATTGAGCATTATAATGTGTGTTTTTTCGTATACAATTTGTTGTGTTAGAATTTTATAATTATATAGTTAGTGGAATTATTAGTATAATTTGTATTTTATACAAATTTCTCTATGAAACAATTTAATGTTAAAAAATATTTTTATAATGTTATTTTTATTGAAAAGAATATTATTAAAGATTTTTAATAATAATTTTAAAATGTTAAAAGTTACTGAATATTTTTAGTAACATTTTTATAATATTATTTTTATATTAAGAAAATATATATTATTAAAAAATTTAAAAACACTTTTAAAATGTTATTTTTTTATTAAATAGATGTTATCAAAAATATGTAATGATACTTTTATAAATATATTTATTGATACATGAAAATTTTATTAAAAAATTTTAATAACATAAGATATATCTTACATTTGATAAAATGTTATTAAATTATAACAGTAACATTTATCTATTTATTAATGATCATATATGTAGTAGTGTAATCTCCATTTAATAAAACATTTAATGCTAGAAATTGTTTAATGCTAGATTATACAATTTCTACCAAATAGTCAAGATATTAGAAGAGTAATTTACATATATTATTTTTCTTTGTGTTTTTAAAATGGTATATCTACATAGGTATATTAGTAATTTCTTGAGATTTTACACTAAAAAAAGTATTTAGAGACTAATTTTTAACTACGAATGAAATAGTTGCTAAATAACTACAAATTTGATTTTAGTGATCAATTATCTAACATTAGCTACCAAGGTTTTAGTAACCTACACCATTAGAAACTAATTTAGAATCTAATGGTGTAAGTTACTAAAATCTTGATAGTTAATGTTAGATATCTTGATTTAATTGGTCACTAAATTTATATTTGGTATCTTGATTTAATTTGTCACTAAATTCATATTTTATAGTTATTTAGCAACCAAAATTTAATTTAGTGATTATTTTAATCACAATTAACAACTATTTCATTTAATAGCTAAAAATTAGTTTCTAAATAGTCTATTTCTTATAGTGGTATAATAGTTTTACTAATAAATAATTATATTATTTTCAAGATTTTAAGATTATATAAATATATTGTCTTAGAACTTGCACCAAGACCACCATCGCAAATCGAAAAAACGGAAAAATCTGGATAGTATATAAAGTACCTCTTCTTTAACATATATTTACTAATAACTCTTTTTCTCAATATAACTTTTGTTTCAATACCTCACTTTTACTTCTACAGAAAATAATCTCTTTAAATATTTCATAATGTGTTTAACTCATTTCTATAGTTTTCACCTGTCTCAAGTCAATATATTTTTAAAAAAGTTGAAAAAAAAAAAAAAAGACATAGATATCCATTTATTCATGAAGTATTAATTGAGGTCACATTTGTCTACAAGTTATATTTTGTGATATTCTTATTCTGGCTTTAGATTTAGGTAAGGAATTACTAAAACCTAGATTTTTAGGAAAGAATTTAGGCCAGAATCTTACCTTTCTAAATAAGAGGAAAACTAACATTCAAAGTATTTTGAAGGGATAAAGAAAAGAATAGAAGCATTGGATGTATAAATAAATGTTCGTTTTTCTTCTGCATCTATCTATTTATCTTTCTTCAAGTAGTTCAAGAACAAAGAAAATAGTGTCGGAGACATATACAGCGCCAACCAGGTAATTATAACGGTTAATATTTCAAACGTTTTCAACTTTAAAATTATCCTATGCTACAGATAATTTATTTCATTTTGCATATACTTCTCAAATATGATTTTCTCTATTTCTTGATTCCCTGACTAAGATCATATTGTTTCAATAAGCATTGGGTTAACCCAAAATATTCATATTAACCAATAGGTAATACTCTATCTCTAAATTTAATGTTTTAAATTATTAAAATATTTTTAATTTATTTTTTTGACAAATTATATACCGAATGTTTTAAATACTCCCATCCTTATACATATGAACAAATTAAGAAGACCACTGCCCTTGTCTTATATGCATACATTTTTAATTTCTATTGACTAAGACAACTATTACAAAACACATAATACTCTTAGTCTATTAACTAATCTAAAATTGTATTATTATTATTATTATTATTATTATTATTATTATTATTATTATTATTATTATTATTATTATTATTATTATTATTATTATTATTATTATTGGTCTCTCATTTTATTTCATTTGACTAAATCTCTTACTACACAAATTTTCATTAAATATTTTGACTTGTTTAATATCTATACATGAATTTTCTTTAAGTGTTTTGACTTCTCTAATATCTATCAAGTTTTTTCATATTTTTTAGATATTTTTCCTTTCAATATTTGTAAAAAATAATATTTTATAGTTTTTAAAGTTTTTATATGTTTAATATTTTATATAATCACTTATGGGATATACAATTGTTATTTGTAATTTATTTTTATATTTATATAAATTTTTTATTAATATTTAATATTGAAGAAAATAAGATTTGGTTCTTTATTACAGTGAATTATTTATAATTTATGTTTCTTTCTAATGACTTTTTATTTTTTTTGTAAGAAATTATTTAGTTAGTATTTGGGATAGTGCAGGGATGAGTATGAGAATTAGCATGATATACCCACTATATTGGAAGAATGAAACACAAATTTCATTCCTATTAAAAATTAGGATGAGAATGCGTGTTATTTTTAACTTCTGGAAGAGAAATAGATATAATAAAACTCATATATTTCCTCCAGTGGAGATTGATATTATAAATCTTTAAACATATTTTTTTTATAAATTTAATAAATTTTTTATTTTAATTATTATTATAACATAATCTATATCATCAATAAATTAACAAAGGCATTATCATTTTAACTATTTTTAAATGAAAATTTTTATTATTTTACTCTTTAACTTTTATAACTATTTTTTTAATGTAATTAACTACTTGTAATAAAATTATAAAAATGATTTATCTATGAAGATGCTTTTATAATTTTAATAATATATTTTATTTTTTATCATAAAAAGGTGGACCATGTAATGTGTTTCCATTTATATATATATATATATATATATCCTTTTAGTACACTAAATAGATTATATGCATAATATTGCCAATTTACATTAATAATATGATATACTAAATATAAAATTATTTCTTTTACTTTTAATCTATATCAATTATTTATAAAAATAAAATTATTAATTTATTAAATAAACTAAAAAAATTATTTTCATGGACAAGAATGTGTATGATTTTTTACTTTAAAAGTGAAAATGGTATAGCCCAACTCAAATCTTTGTCCACCCTCCACATCCCTGGTTAGGTTTATTAGGTTGACATTGTCAATGATCAAAACACCTTAAAAAACTAATAAAACATTAAAAATGTGCAGTAAATAACATGAGACCTATAAAATTACTTGATTTCTAATAGAACTTAATAAATCAGTGTGACTAAAGAAGGTGTCAAAAGATTATTTCCTATAATATATATAGAGTAAAAGAAATCATAGGAAAACAGAATTTTTTCTAACAAGAAGGAAAAGAAAACACTACTTATGTTAGACCTATAAAATTATATTTAAATTTAAATTAAATAAAATTATGAAAAGAGTGTATTCAAATAATGTGTTAAAAATATGTTCGAAGGATTAAAAGATTACATGAAAAGACTATATAATGACATTCATTCTCCGATTTCAAGAGAGAAATGAAATATTATTTCTGCAGATATGTTCTGAAAGGTATACATTGCCCCCCGGTGGCGGGAGATGGTAAAGGTGAGAATTTACATTATTACCTAAATATTTAGCTCACACATTATTACACATACATTTACAAATAAACAAAACATTAACAACTCCAACTTAATTTAATTTACCAATATATTACATTTATTTTTTAAGAATTATAGTCTGCAATTTTTTGTCAATGCCTTATGAGACAGTTATAACTGAACATAATTTTTCAAGTTTTTTTTTTTCTGTACAATTTTCAAAATGACAACCTATTTCTAACTTATAAGGATTGAATGATGGAAGGACACCACATCCTCTTCTCCATGGTCATGTAACATAATTAGGCTTTAAACCCATTCCATGGAATAAAACTATATATAAAAATATAAAGAATATTAAGATGTTGAAACCCATATAAAAAACAATAAATTTTCATAAACTTTTACAAAATTATAAGCATTTAAATTTGTAACATTTACCCTTTGCACATATATAATGAAACCTTCCATTCTCAAAATAATTTGATATTTTGTAATATGAATATTATATGTGAGACAATGGACAGGATAAAAGGAAAGAGCTTCGTGATGTTGCAAGAGGCACAGTTGCTATTGAATTTTGTGAAATGAAAAAAATACATCTTGAAAACCTACCCAATCTATGGAGTTTTTCTTCAGGAGAATTTGTTAAATGGCCATCTCTAGAGAATGTGGTGGTGAACCACTGTCCCAACCTTAAAAAATTAGGTTTGGGAATGATAAATAGATCACAATTAAGGTCAATATTCATCAAGAGATATGAAGAACCAATAATTGACATTGACAATGAGGTGGTCGCTGATCTTTTCGAATTATTGGTTAGTTCTCTCTCTCAAATGTTATTTATGCTCTAATAAATTGAAAAAAAAAAGTTAATTTTCACTATTTATTTGTCTTGTATATTTTGATTTATATATCTATTCTAATTGTCATTTCTTTCCATATATATTTTACAGTTAAGCAAATTTTGCCCCTTATTGTCAATGTTCTTCTACCAAAAGTTTTCAAATTCTCATTTCTTTTTACTTAAAATTATTATAAATTAAATTTATTAGTCTTTTTCCTCCAATCTCCCAATCAAAATCTTAAATTCAATTTCTAAATGAACATTCCTCACAAAAGTCTTGGTATTTTATTACATGTTTACTAAACTTTTCTTACTTCCAAAATCATTTTTTATCTTAAAAATTTTCTATACACAGATAAAAATAAATAAAATAATCGACAAAATAATTAGTTGTTATGGTTTTAAAAGTATAATTGACATAATAATGTTACAATATATTTTTCATCTTTGATAGTATGTTTTCATGATTTCTACAAAATGATAACAAGTGTAGAAAAAAAATACAGGATCACAAGTTCTCAACAATTACTGAATACAATGTTTGTGATGATGGAGAGTTAGACAACATACTATCTAATCTTCAAAGGTCACACTTCATCAACCTTCAGGTTTTTCGGGCAAAAAACTGTCGTGCTTCGTTGACAACGTTTTGGACCATTTTGTTAGAGAGGTTACGTAAAATTGAAGTTATCAACATTGAACAATGCACATCAGCACCTTATTTCCTATTTGGCTCTCATAACGCTTACACAGAGAGAGATGGAGGAGGATATGGTGAACTTTTCATAAGGCTGAAGGAACTAAAGTTAACAAAAGTATATGATATAAAACGTATATGGTTAAGTGATAAACCAACAATTATTGACCTGAGAAACCTACAAATTTTACACATCAAATGTTGTAACTCTTTGCAATATGTATTTAGTTTGTATTCACCAGAGAAGCTTCACCAACTAAAGGAGTTAGTAATAGAGGCATGTGAGGACTTATCCACCATTTTTGAGAGGCATGTGGACAAAGTTAGTCAAGTAACTAAGTTTCCATTACTGAGCAAGGTGGAGTTTAAGTCTCTTCCAAAGCTAACACAAATCTATGATGGTCATTTGGAATTTCCTAGCCTACAATCTTTGATGGTTGAAAAGTGTCCAATCTTGACAGAATTCACAACTGATGGAAAGTCTTTCTTTGAATTGAATGAGATTGTGTTTGACAGTTTTGACCACTTGGTTTGTGTCATCTCCTCTGAGACATTGCAAGAGTTAAGGAACCTGAAGAAACTATATGTGAGTCATTGTAAGGAATTGAAAAAAATATTCAACATTCATGAAGAAATATCTTCTTCCACACAGCTACTACAACAACTATATGAACTGGCTTTGATTGATCTTCCAGAGTTAACTCACATTGTCAACAAAGAAATTTCTAGGTTCTATCAAAACCTGCAAATCCTACATGTGAAGCAATGTAACTCTCTCAATTTGCTACAAGTGCCTCTAAAACTAACAAATTTGGAAATTTCTGATTGTGAGGCATTGGAGAAAATTATTATCATTGAAGAAGAAGAGGGAAGGAGAGAGAAACTCAACTTTCGTGAATTGAAGGATGTTTCTCTTGAAAATCTATCAAAACTCTCTGTTGCCTTTCCTTCTATATTTGAATTTTCATCCTTACAAACAATAAAAATATCAAATTGTTCTGCTATGAGGTCTTTTTCTGAGGATTCCAGAGCTCTTACAGAATCATCTACAACAAATTATTTCTTCCCAAGTTCAGTAAGTTTCAATTACAAACTATTTATCACGTTGTTTTGCAAGGAAATAACATGTTTTCCTTTTCTTGTCATTTGGTATAGGTAACTAGTATTTATTTTAATTGATTATTGTATTGATGACAAAATAAAAGTATGGAATTTAGTAATATGAATTGCATCGCATGATAGTATGTCAAACTATCAACTTTCCTTAGTTTAATTACATAATATAGTTGGTTCTACTTAGTTTCGAATTCATCTTTTAGCCCATAATCTTAAATTAATTACCACTTGTCTCTTGCAGTTGTTAGTGGAAAAGTTGAAAGAACTTCATATTATAAATATGGATATAGAGAAGCTTTGGCACTACAGTTATCCATCTGAATCATTCTGCGAACTTGAAAATCTAAGTCTAACCAACAACAACAAATTGTTGAGTGCTATCTCCTCCAGCATGATCATGAGATTCAAGAATTTGAGAAAATTAACTTTAGACAGTTGTGAATTATTGAGAGAGGTAATTGATCTTGAAGATGACAATCTTGATCATAAAGTTCATGAAGTACTTCCTCAACTAGTGGTGCTAGCATTGATTAACCTAATCAAATTGAAGTATGTCTGGAATAAAAAACCTCAAGTTTCATTTTTCCCAAATTTGGTGTCACTTTACATCTTCCACTGTGACAGCCTTCAAAGTTTATTCTCACTTTCTTTGATCAAAATTCTTGGAAAACTCAAAATACTCAAACTGAGTAGATGTGATAACATAGAAGAGATCATATCGAGTGATACAACTGAAGATAGAAATGAGCCTACCATTTTCCCTGAGTTAGAATGTCTTGTAATGAAGGATCTTCCAATGTTGTTTAGTTTCTACAAGAAAAGCAAAACCTTATATTGGCCTAAGTTGAACAAAGTAAGGGTGAGCAATATTCCAAAAATGGAAACATTTTCGGCAGGCATCCTCGTCACACCATTTTTAAGATCAATTTATGTAACATTTGTTAAGAAGCTCTGGTTTGGAAACTTGAACAACACCATATTATATATGCACAACAATCCAGGTACTAAATATTAATATATCGTTTAAATACTATAGTGTAATAGTGATACAATATGTTTAAATAAACTTTAAGATATTTTTTATATTCTAAATTATATGTATCTTAATATATATATATATATAAATATAAACTCTTCATTTAAGCTATTATATAATTTTCTTTGAAGATATATTTTGCAATGTTATTCAAGACAAAGACTACTAATTTGCTTAAACGAAATTTTAGAGGCTTATGATCAAAGATATGGTGACTAAGTTCTTCTTATTCAAGTTTTCCTTTTTGAAATTGTAGGATGTTGATGCTTTGGGAAAAAACTTAAAATCTCATCATCAAGAAATTTGTGTTGAGTGAATCTCGTCGTAGAAGAATGATTATGGTATAACTGATGTCAAGGTTACAAAATGCTATAATTTGTTAAACCCCATCCCAAGCTTTTCAAAACCAATTTATCAAACAAGTTATTACTTGATATTACTTGTATCTTATTAATTTTAATCTCTTACAACAACAATCACCTACCATGAATATTATATTATACATACATGTACATATTTATATTTGTTTATCTTATTAACTCGGATCAATTTAACAATCAACTCTTAGGTAGATGATTTTACCTATCATTATTTGAAAGCTCATAATGGTATGCTCGTTAATGGACCAACAATATGTTTTAATAAAATAATATTATTTTTTTGACCTTCTAGAAAAATTATAACTAGTATTTTTAAAGTCAACTATGCCATAAGTCCATGGATTCATTCAACTTAAACCTATAGGATTAGTTTTACTTAATCAAATTGGGTCAAAATTGACCTATTACAATTTAATACACTAGTTTGCTTAACTTAGGTTATTAATGTAATCCTGAATAGGAAGCATCGATCTTCCAAAAATATTAGTTAGAAATAAAGATAAAGTTCAAGAGGAGAACATTGTAAATTTTTTTTAGAAATAATAGAAAATAATTCTCCATGTAAAAATCTTTTGTCTAAGAATGGGAATAGGTTACTTATCTTCGGTTTGAAAATTTTTCATGAACCACCTTTGTTTGGGCATGTAACACCTATTTTATGGTTATTGATGTCATCCTGGATAGAAAGCAGTCACTTCAAGAAAATCTTTCAATAAGATTAGCTTGTGAGGATGAAGATCAAGAGGGAGACATTGTCAAATTTTTTTAGAAATAATATAAAATAGTTTTTCATGTAATAAATATTTTCTTTGACAATAGAAATAAGTTAGTTATCTTACCCTTGGATAAAAAATCACAACCGCTCTTGTTTGAACATGTAACATCCATTTTATAGGTTATTGATACAATCCTGGATAGGAAGTATTCACTTTTAGAAAATCTTCCAATAAGTTTAGTTAGAAGTCAAGATAAAGATAATGAGGAGGACATTGCCAATTTTTTTTAGAAATAATAGAAAATAATTCTTCATGTAATAATTTTTTTTTCTTTTTGCATTAGGAATAAGCTATTTGTCTTAGTCATGAATAATAACTCACAACCATCATTGTTTGGACATGTAAAACAGACTTTGATGAATTGAAAATAAGAATGTTTTTTCGTGAAAGAGAGTAAGTCTCTCCATTCTTGGAGTGATATTATCTTAGTGGATTTCTAAGGGGTGATAATCCTTCTTGCTTATCTTCATGAGTTAAAATTGATTCAAAGCTCAACCTTTTCATATTAGATTCCATAAGCTAGCCAACTTTAAATAAGTTAGTCAATTTTTCAATATGTTTTAATACTTACTAGACACAAAACTTATGTAAATACATAATTTGTTTGGAATAGATTATTTGAACTATACAAATTATATGTAGGATGACATTAAGCTTAATGTTTTGTTCTTACATAATAAGCAAACTAATTTTTGTTTTGCACTTAATCAACATAATATCAAACTGTCATTACTTTTTCTTATATTAAACCTTCATGAGTCTTGATTCCCCTTCACTAGTTTAGGTTTTTCGACATCATGTTGACCCTCTGCAAGTCGCGGTCCTCTTAATGATTGCATCCATTTCGCTAGTCCTCTTTGTGGTTGCATCCCTTTTAATAGAATAAGTTTTTTGTAAGTAAAATGTTGCTCTCCCTTACTTTAGATTGGTTGTACATTACTGTATAATTAGGTAAATGTTTAATACAAATGAATAGTTAAGGTACGTAAATTAAAAAATAGGAAAAACCCGAATAACCAATAAACAAACAACATAATGTGTTTTATTTCTAACAAAATAAAATAGTATAAATATTTCTTATTATGGTATAATTGATGTCAAGGTTACAAAATAGTATAATTAGCTAAACCCAATCCTAGGCTTTTCAAATCCATTTTCTCAAGCAAGTTATTACTTGATGATAATGATGACCATGATGACGAGGATGATGATGATGAGGAGGAGGATGGATGATGAGAATGATGATGATAATGACAATGGATGATGACAATGATGATGATGATGATGATGCTGATGGTGATGATAGTGATGACAATGATGATGATGGTGTTGGTGATGATGACGATAATGGTGATGACGACGACAACGATGTTGATGACGATGGTGATGGTGATAATAATGATGATGATAATGATGATGATGATGGTGATGGTGATGATGATGATGGTGATGATGGTGATAGTGATGGTGATGGTGGTGGTGATGATAGTGATGATGATGGTGATGTTGATGATGGTGATGATGATGATGGAGATGATGATGAAAGAAGTTGTTGTTAAAAAATTTGGATCAAAAACAAATTTTTAACTATTTTTAATGAATTTTATAAAATAGTAACATGTTGCAAAGAAAAACGGCAAGGGTAGAAATATAATCCGGCACTCATGCTCACACATTGGACATTATTTCAACAACAAAGAAATTATCTCACCTCACAAGATTTCATTTAGTTATTTAATAAGTCTGAAGCATGATTTCTACTTTGTACAAAAGTTGTATCTATTTAACATGATTTCTTCATTTCTAAAGTGAAATCATTACCAATAAGCACGATTTTTTTTTTTCACAATAAAATAGTACTTGCTTGATACGATTTACCTATTTCAATATTAAAAAAAATGTTCGTTTTAGACAATATTATACAAATTGCACCATTTTAGAAAAGCAAGATCGAAAGAGTGAGCCCAATAATTACAATCAATCATTTTTCAATATTAATACTATGAGATATAAAAACTTATTTTAATTTATCCAATTACATAAATATTGTAAGGAGAGTACGATTTTCTTTGAAGAATTTCTATAATACTAACACAACTTTAATGTCTCATGAATACCTGAAACTAATATATAAGAAAACAATTTAGTTATAAATGATAAACAAAAATTCTTAGGAGAGTATACAATTTCATTATATTTAACTAAAGTGGTTTAATTGAATCATGATTTTAGTATGAAACAATATGTTATTCATAGATGATTTCAATCGTATTATTTTACATTGAAGTCATTCACCCAATACACAATTTGAGGTTAAATTTATTTTTTTTCTTCAATACAAATTGTATAATAATGATATAATTTCAAGGTCGTTGAATGACTATATGTACCAAACAATTTCTTCACACGAAATTGTACGACTGTAACATAATTTATCTATTTTCATAAATGAAGAAATATACACTTTTATAATTTACGAACAAAAATAAAAATTACATCGTTTTTGTGAAAAAAAATATGAAATTGATCTATTCATCCAATTGAGAAAATGTAACCTTAAAGATTAGAGTTCGTCTTATCTTTTTCCAGTTCAAAATAAAAGAATCACATATTATCATTTAGGATATTATTTAGGGATCATTTAGCTTCAGAATAAAAATTATAAACTCATAAATGGTACGGTTAGATTTATTGAGATGAATACTATAACAAGAAAGCAACTGTAACAAAATTAACTTTAGAGACCTACATAAAAAAAATTAACAAATTACCTACATCATTCACTTTCACGAAATCTTTTTTTTTTTTTTCATTTTACCCTTTAGACGCTTTTTGTAACTTTAACCGTATTTACATTCAGTCACACAAATATTAAGTAAACAAAAACACTCTAGTAGCAAAAGAAAATACAAAATACAAACAGACCCTTTAATAGACTATTCAAATGAATACGAAATAAAAATCTAAAATAAATACAATCATTAAAAATCATTAAATTAATCACCGTGATATTTCAACTTCCATTTTATGAAAATTAAGATTATTTTATTTCTAAAAATTAAATTAAAAAATTCATATTATTAAATTTAAAAAATCAATTAATAATAAAGAATTATAAATTAAATTTATAGTTATTACTCTACTTACAGTGACTTTTTCAATTAATTAAAATAAATTATTATATTTTAATAACTAATTAATTTGAGATGTGATTAATATATATATATATATATATATATAAATGAAAATAAAGGTGTAATATCCTTAAAATTTACCCTTTGTATATTCATAATATAATATGTAAATAAACAATAAATATATATAATATATACAATCACATTCAAAAGTAGTTCAAAATATAACATTTTTCGTACAAAATAAAAGTACGACAAGCATACAAAAAAAAGTTATGCACGTCATCAAATGAAGAAATCTCAATATATGTCAAATATGCTCACGTGTAACACACTATCATAGCAAATTCAAAAACAACATAAACAACATACCAAACAAAAGGGTAAGATAGAGACTTTAAAATGTAGAATCATAAAGTTTAAATCTTCTATATTAACCAAAATATCACAACTGAGACACTCATCAATCATCTCATACATCACACTACCATTTTTCATTTATATACAATAACACATGTTATACATACATTGACTCATATACAATAATCGTAGTTATTCACATGCACAATCCTAGACCTCACAGCATCTCCTTTTTTGAAGATACTATGTCTTGATTAGAAAGCATAACATCTCAATATAATACCATACATTATTCGTATTAAAACTAAAATGCGCAATCAAAACATGTAATTAGCTTCTCTGACTTGTCTAACAAGTGAATCACCCACAAAAACTCCAAGCTACTGCTTACAAAAATAACTCTCAATCTGTAACATACAGTTCTGATTAATGATATGTATTTGTAAGGTGAGGTTTGCACCCACTTTATAAATTATTGAAAGACCTCATCTCTAGTCGATGTGGGATCTCTAACATACTCCCTCACGAACTCAAACTTGAAACTTGTATGTAAGGGTGGTCGGATAGCAGGTCGTCCGATAGGCCCAACAACATTATTAGGATAGGTTCTGATATCATATTAAGAATGGACTTTAAGCCTAACTCAACCTTACAAGACCGAACTTGTAAGGTGATGTTTGCACCCACTTTATAAACTATTGAAAGGCCTCATCTCCAGTCGATGTGGGATCTCCAACAATATGAACCTACCCTTAGGATCCAAAATGAACCAGGATTATTTTTTATGCCTTTAAGACTACATGCAAGAAAGTGCACACACATACTTATTGTTTTATTTACGGAAACCTTAAACTGCTCAAGAACAGAGAAAAATTGGTACTTACCTAAACCAAATGGTGATTTGCTAAAACATTGTACATTATTCCCTTCCCGTTCTAATGCTGGTGTCAGTGTTAGTGCAACAACACAACCTTTGTTCAACATTGTGCAAGTTTCACTAACAACATCAAATATGCTGCAAATTCTAGGTTGTTTTCTACCTCTTACGCATCCATACATACTACTTCATCTAAATGATTATTATTATTTTTTCCCCAAAACATTTCGAAACATACACAACGTCGATGCAATCTACTAGACTGTAGTTAACATTAGTGCTTTTGAAAATTGGATTGCTAAAATGGCTCTTGCTTTGGTTCACAATTTAACGATTCAACTACGACTAAATAGACATAGAATAACTCAAAATTGTATGGAAAGTGTACTACCCTTATCATGTTGTTTACATAGTTACAAGAAAACTTACCAAACAAAAACTTTGAAACTTGAAGAAGAGTTGGAATCGATGAACTCAATAAAGAAACTAAGAGCAAGAACAGGATTGAATAAGGAAATATGTTTTGAAACGTTGCATGATATATGTAAAAGCGTATGAAAGAAGTTTGGAGGAAACGAAGCTTGAAACATAGAGTTTCGCATCAAACGCTTTGTCTTCTAGGGCCACGTGTGGACCAAGTTACCTAACCATAACTTGCCACGTGTACTCTACTTAAAACGTTGCATTAACTTGACATATTGATGATGGAAGAAGCTTGAACACCTTACCTCTGCCACACCTTAAAACACGTAAAGTTATCATTGCATAGGAAACCCCTCATTAATGCTTTGACAATTTTCTAAAAATCGAAATGTCAAGCTCAGCTACGCGAGATATACTCAACATGGTCCTTAATCGCATATTTTAACTTGGCCACACAAGTGACACTACTATAAGCTCAGCTACATGAGCTATGAAGACATTCTTGGTCAAACCACGAAACTAGCCCTAAGTTACCTAAGCTTGGATCCAAGGACCACAAACTCGTTAATCCCGGGATCTTAGGGCTACAAGGTCATCGAATCAAGCTATCGTCAAAATCATAATATACTCAAACAATACACACCATCAACTTAAGCTCACTTGCTAAATCTAGCTCGGAGCTTGGGGGGCTTGTGTACTACCCTCACTCGAGACACTCGGATCAAGTTATATTTGTGCCCGAGATTAACGACAACTGCTCCCAACAAACCTTCGAATCTCGGCTCCACCTGCCTAACTCGATAACCACCCAAGTTGTTACTCTAAACCTGGGCTTTCCAGCTAACAACGGCTTAACCCAATACCTATATATATCACCTGCTATAAGAAGTATTACTCACTTTTACTTTTACTCTACTCACTACAAACATAGCTCACTTATACTCCTATCATCTATCAATCTATTATTCATCCACTTATTTAAGCGTCGGAGTGTCTTCTACAAATATAGATCACATATATCACCTGCTACAAGAAGTATTACTCACTTTTACTTTTACTCTACTCACTGCAAACATAGCTCACCTATACTCTTATCATCTATCAACCTATTATTCATCCACTTATTTGAACATCGGAGTGTCTTCTACAGGTGAACCTCTCCCGTCCTCGAATTGTAAAGGTCGAATCACTTGGTACTCAGTCTTAGTTCAAGTCTACTCTGCTCACCTTAAAAAGACATTTATTCGCATCTATGTAAGAACAGAAAGTAATTTATATAAAAGCTTAATAATAACATAAAAAAAACAAAACATGTTTAACAACTTGGTTTTGGTTTTAGATTGTTGTTGACTTATTTAACCATTTCATCTATTTTAATGCTCTCAACGTCTCAATAATCAACCTATTATGTTGTGAAATCAATAATCCAAAGGAAAATCAAAATCGAATTTAGGTTTGGAAATAAACTCTCTCGAGGAAGGAAGGAGTGTAAATTCAAGTTTTCAAATCTAAAGGGTGGAGGATCTTATAACTAACACACATTGTGATGGGAATCTTGATTGGTGAGAATAGAAGGCAGGGGAAGAGGGAGAGAGAAGATTTCTTCAGAATTACTTATAGTAAAAAAAGAAAAATGAATTACATTTTTCCATTATACAAAAATAAATTAACTTATATATAAGTTAAAAGTAAACAAAGTTTAATTTATGTAAACTTATTTTTATTTTTTCCTTTAAGCATATAGGGATAAGTTTATTTAAATAGATCTTAATTCATTTAATTCCTGCTAATGCTTTGGAAATATCTTTCTCAGGAGTGGTTCTTGCTTCATATTTTCTCCATATGTTTAAGTCCGCCTTTAATACTGTGTTTGGATGGAATTGTTTAATGTATATGCGGATGGATGTGGAGAGATTTATGAGATTAAATTTGTTTAGATGAAGTTATTTGGTGGGATATGAAATGGCAGATTTGTCGGAGATCTTCCTTGCATATATACAGAGAAAGTCACTAATAGACACTTGTGCAAAGACAAGAATAAATTTGTCTTCTTACACTTTTATCAATTTTAAAAAAATAATATCAATGACATTTATCATATTACTTACAAACTTTTTCTTTAAATCTCACCATTTATCACTTAATCCAAACAACTCAATCCACTCTTTCAAATCTTCTTAAATCCATTTTTTCAAATTCACTTAAATCCATCTATTCATCCAAACAAAACATTAAAAAAATAAAAGACAAGATGTTTTTACCTAAATCATGGAGAGCATTGTTGATTTGTAAACGAGAGACAAGAAGTTCCTCTTAAAAGGAACAAAATCCTTCCTTCAAAAAGTATACATGTTATTGTCTCTAACTATAATTTCCCTATTGTATAGTTTTGACACTAATTTTGTAAATGAATGACAATCATTTGCAAGAATTCAATAAGATAACTCCAATCCAAAGTGTCAAGTTTTTTTATATGCACTTTAAGAGTCACGTGACCACTAACCGATTTTTTGTTGAGCAAATTTATAGCTTCTGTAGTTATGATGCAGTTTTATGTCTCTATCTTACATAAACCATTTTGGTTATTAGCAATGGTTTTCATTATGATTTTGAATCTAAGGTTGGTTAAGGAAAAAGGCCTAAAATTAGAGATCGTTATTAAACTTCACAGCACAAATAAAAACACTACATAAAATAATATAAAAAAATTATTAAAGACTACACAGATATATTCTATTTTTTAAAAATTGTTATGCTTACTATTATTTACGTTATGGTTGTATTTATAATTACATATGAAATATATATGTATATATAATAAATAAATAAATAATCAGATAGAGAAACAGTAGCAATGTTACAAAGTAAACAACAAAATCCTCGTACTTGGTTTTAGGTTAGAGAAAGAAAAAGAAAAGAAAAACATGGCATGAACAATAGAAGGAACGAACCACAACATCAACAGCCACGTAAGCGTGTGTGCATCGTGTTGTTCTTCCTCGTAACCGTACTCTTTTTTGCAATTCCCAGATCTCTTCATCCAAGTGTAACAGCAGAGGATTCTATAGAGAGAGAAGGGAAGAAATCGGAAATGGGTTGCAGAAACAGGGACTCCTTCGCAGAGAATCATTCTTCGCCTTCTTGTGATTCGCTCAGCGAGGCCTTGCTTTTCACCACCATGTGCATCGTGGGTCTCCCTGTGGATGTTCATGTCAAGGATGGCTCTGTGTATTCTGGAATCTTCCACACTACTTCTGCTCACGCCGATTATGGTCCACTTCTTCTTCCTCTCTCATTCCTTTCTTCGCCTTTTACTTCTCGGGTTTTCATCTGGGGTGCCTTTCTTTGTCTTTCATTTGTTTCTGCTGAAGCATTAACCCTAGATCCTGAAGCTATGAATTGTTTTTGGCATCAATTGTCTTTTTGTTAGCCCAGAAAATATGAGGAATTGATTAGGAGTAAATTCTGTCATCGAATTTATTTCTTACATTGGTTTGTTTTCTACAAAAGTTTTAGTCCCTCCTGAGAAATCGGTGGCCCTTATGATGCATGAAACTTAAATTGTGTTGCTATCAGTAGTAGTGGAGAAAACTCTAATGATGTAAAACCGTTATAAAAAAATTTCTAGCTGTAATCATTCGCTGAAAGAAAAAGAACTTTGTAAAATTAAAACTGTCACTTTCTAATTTAGGAACTGAAATTTAAGGAGACAACTACTGAGACTAAATGAATAATATAACTGCTGTTTTAGTATTGGATCTAGGATTACTTAGTGAAATTGTTTACATGAGAAGTTTAATTAACTTTTGGGGGTAAGAAGAGCTTTAAATCATGTTGTTTATGATTATATAGACAGATTAAAATGTGTTATCGGCAAAGTCAGACGTTGTTTTAAATTATTAAGTTTTGGCATAAAGCCTCATTTAAGTTTTAGTGAACATCTTTTGTATAACTAAAACTCATCATTGCTTTGCTTTATGCCATATCCAGGTATTGTTTTGAAGAAAGCAAGGATGACCAAAAAGGGAAAAGACAACACCAATGTTGAAAATGAGGGCTTTGTGGATACACTGGTGATTCTATCTAGTGATCTTGTGCAAGTTGTTGCTAAGGTAAGACACGGGCGCCGTGCAATGTATCCTCATAAACTAAAGTGTAATTAACTACGTGCTTATTATATATGTTGCTTTGTGCATAGGGAGTAATGCTCCCCGCAGATGATGTTGGTGAAAACATAACTGGTGATGATGAAGAAGCAGTGGCACATAATGTATCTTCTGAGAGTCTAACGTGTGAGGTAGAGAATCATACAAAGCCCTTGATGGATGCAAAACAAGTTAATCAATCAAGGTACTATGGTATCTCCAATCAAATTTGTTCACATGCATGGAGAGATGTGTTTTATGCATACTTGAGTTAGTTTATTACTGTTTTTTTTTTTTATAACCAACATCCAACATTTTATGTTCTGTGTTTGCCTATTGCCTTCTTATCTTTTGGTTTACACTTTTTCAATGGCCAAAGAAATCCCCTCAAACACCATACACACACATCCTGGCATGCTATTGTTGAGTAGTCTTCTCTACAAAAGTTGAAATTTGAATAAGTGGGTGCTTTTCTGCCATTTGCTAATTTCCAATGGTTGAAACCGAAGTTGATGTGTTCAAATGTTCTCACAAGTTCAATTTTCTGGTTGCTCAAGGATCAACGTTCTTATTTGTCTAGCAAAATATGTATTATTTTTGTTAAACACCAATTTTTCTATTTCTCCTTTGGCTCCTGTGTAAATTTATTATCCTCAAGTAACCTCTTCATTATGAAAATGTTGATTATGAGCCCTTTGATTTGGACATGTTAAAGCTACATGGTTAATTAGTAGTTGAGGTGCTACCAATGGTATTGGGACATATTTTATCATGATATGTGGGTTAAACGTATTAAGGACAATGGGAAAAGTTGTGTGTTTCTAATTTCACTTTCCTGAGAGGGAGAGACATTAAGTTGGTCATCCATTTTTTGTTTTTGAAGAAAGTTCACTAAATAATGTATTTCATGATAAGATCAAAGGAAACTAGACTAACATTAAAAACTCTTCTTTAAGGATGTTTTATTTACTTTTCAGTTTTTCTATTTTAAAAACTTAATTTAGGAAACAAGCTTAAAATAGTCACCATTAAAACTGGTTTCCACATTTAGCGGCATCATACTTGAATCAATAGTTTACTGTGCGGAAAGCCCTTCTCAGTAGAAACTAAGTTTATAATCTTCATAGGCTGATATTTCCACATTTTATAACTATTTGGAGTATTATGCTTTGTTGTTTTCATTTGAAAATGGACATTGAAGTAGTCCATATTTGCATAAGCTAGACTTTGCTTAACTTATTTCAGTAATGTTCTAGAGTCCATCCTTACATGCTCTTCAATGTCCCCTGCAACTGAGGCCCTTTTAAGGAGAACAAACAAAAGAAAATGGACTGTTAACTACATAAATGTGGGGATAGCTCTACTTGTTGAAAGATAAAAATTTAAATTATGACAGACTCATATACACTATTGCAATTTTGGGGATAACTCTGCTTTCAATGATAAAAACTTAAATTATCATAGACTAATATACATTATTGCCATTATTATGTAATTATATGATGTTAACTGTTAAGATTTTTCTTTCTGGAGTAAAATTATCTTGCCACTAATGGATGGTTATGATTCCAGTTTTTTTAACTATCTTAATATGAGAATTTGGATTTTCTAGAAAAGGTATTGTAAAAATACCAAGTTATGCAATTATTTATTTCATTCATGGGTTTCTGCAAATTTTTCTTTTACAGACAAGTCCGAGATGACAGGTCAAACCTAAAAGGGAAAGCTGATGACCACAGACAGAAGTCTGAGGTTTTTAATGAAAAAAGTGTATGTAGACATAGACATATGCATATTGAGCAGGATTTCCATAAATTTTGATGGTTTGAATTTTTTAATTCTAAAGCTCTGATTTTCCACAGGATGAAAAGATTCAAAGGCTCAATTCGAGGCATGAAAGTAAGTTAGATTTCTCCAAAATCTACTGTATTCAAAATTAGCCTTAGCCACTGTATATTGAGATGGCATAACTAATGATTCTGGATATTTGTATTGTGCACTTTAGCAAATTTTGTATGTAAAACGATGTGCACAATAACCAAATTTGTTATCTCATGGTTTTAAAAAGCATTCCATTGCTGTGATTTCAGTCACAACATCGAAATTTTGGGCTTACCACAAACACATTGCAGCTGGAAATGTGGCTGCGTCTGCCCACAACTTTCCACAATGTCAAGAATTGTGACAAAACCAAAAACCACACGCAACTGCAATTTGAAACCTTGATCCTGATATCAAGATGTATGTATGGGGTTAGAGCAAAGATTTAGAACTACAACTAACAGAACGAATTCTAATAAATTGATTCTTCCATGCCTTTTTCGTTCAATCATGTCAGAATATATAGGTTCAGTACAATACAATCATTGACTCTCTGCACTTGAGGTAACTAAAAAGGAATATAGCAAAAAGGAATGATTGCAGATGCATCACAGTTGTCAAAAATTAGTGCTATGTTGGGAGACAATTCTAGATATAGTCAGTCAAATGTGAAGGCCTCCTTGTGTTCCTGATTGACGTATTTATTTGGCTGCAATGTTGATACCATGGGCCTCAACCTCATTGCTATAAATACCTGCTGCTGTAAAAGTCATCTATGTCCTCAATTTGAACTTTTTGTGCATTGGCATCCTTTGCTATCTTGGTATCAGTATACCCTCTTTTTTAAAGCTCTGATTACATGAAAAAATAAATAAAAAACATTTTACCTGTCTATTTTTCTTCCAATATTTTAACATAATATCACCTCTTCCTTTTTAGTTAACCAACTCCTGCCAAATCTAATTTTATTTGTGCATTAGTATAGAATATGGTTGCTCACCCTGAATTTCTGAAATATCCTCTTCCCAGAAAAAGATGAGGATATTGCTTACATGATTCTGTTTTCTTATTCAATTCTCTTGTACTTACATTACAGCGGATACATGTATAGGCCAACAGGTAACTGTTGAGCATGGAGGCACAGATAGGACATCAAATCGATCCAATAATGGATTATTCTGCAATAGTGCTCCTGCATCTGTTAAAGCCAATGATTGGTTCAGTGAAAGGTCTGCTTCAGCAGAGTCTATCTCTACAAATTCAACCCAAGGTGTGGATCTCATCACAGAGTCACATCCAGCAAGGTCCATTGAAATATCCGCTCCAAGGAGTACAGATTCTACCAGAAATACTAAGGTAAATAAATCAGTTTAACTTCTATTAAAAGCTTCTAGCCAAGCAGCTCCGGATAAAAAGAAAAAAGATGTAGGTGGGGGATTTATATATTATTGTAAATCACATGAAATGCATTTTTGTTTCTTATTGGATAAATTTTTTTTAAGTGGGCTTTCTTTTGGAAGCTTATATTATCTGTTGACATGGATCATCCATCGGGCCTTCACAAATCTCATAATTCATCTCTCAAGTACTTTGTTAGTTACATTATTTCTAAACATTTTGATCTGTGATCCATTATTTTTTCATGTTATGTTCCTTAGCTAATGGCATCCACCATTTTAAAATCCTTAGAGTATTGATTTAAAGTTTCAGTATAGTTTGTTTTGGCAAACAGCACAATAGAATTGCTAGTTCCAAGTTTAAGATAATGAATAATTTCTTTCAATCGATGTTGATATGCTTTTAACTTCTTTTTTTCTTGACAATCATTTAGGAATTTAAGCTCAATCCAGCTGCCAAAACCTTCTCTCCGTCTTTTGTGAATCCTATCTCATCACCTTCTGTGGCAAATTTGTTATACATACAAAATAGCTCTCCTGTGGTACCTGTTGCTAGTATTCAACCAGAAGTTGGATTCAACACTTTTGCTTCTCGGCCTTCGGTGCCTGTAAAGGTCGCACAGTATAGTAATTTGGCAATGGGAAATGGTGGAAGTGGCTCTCAGTTTTCACAACCTGTATGTATAATAAATTTTCTGATATTTGTGTATTTGATGCCAAATGTCATAAATACAGGAAAAATCTAAATCCATATATTACTCAGTACTCATTCTAGTTAATCTGACAATTTCTTTGGCAACAGATTATTGGACATGTGCCACATAGAAACCAACCCCTCCGGTATCCTACACATTATACTCCTGTTTTGTCTGAACCTGCTTATATGCAACCAAGCTCTCCTGCTGTAAGTACGAAAAGATCTTATGTTCCATGTATCTAATTTGAGTTTTCTTTTGTAAATTATTATAATTGGTTTAGAAGATAATCAGTATTTATATGCTGAAGAACCAACCATAAGCAAGATATTACCTTTTTTCTGAATGCAGGTAATGGTTGGACGTTCCCCCCAGTTAGTATATGTTCAGCCACTTTCCCACGTAAGATAGCTCTTTAACTTTTGGAAGTTTCTTCAATTTGTCAAAGTTAAAGAAAGTTAACCCAAAATTGGAATAAATTAATTACATAGAAGATGTTAAAAATCACTAAGGATTTAATATTTACATGGTCAGTAAAATCAAATTGTAAGTATTTTTCCCTCTAGAAAAATGTTTACTACAGTTTTGACCATCATTGGCTTAGTCATTTTACACTTTTACTTATGATCGAAGGATTTAATTCATGGAACAACGGCAGTCGCACCAGTCTCGGCTCGCCCTCTGTTGAATCATCATGTACCATTTCCAAAGCAGCAAGGTAAAATCTTAATTTTCTTATAAAAAAAAAGTTGTTTATCGCATTATCTTGTTTTTTTTTTTTTTTTTTTCCAATATCCCGCCCTTTTTAAGGATTTTTTTTTTTTTTTTTTTTGTAGAGTTTTGCTAGCAAAGGTTTAAAAATTTTTTTTTTTTTTGTGTTATTTTTTTAAATTTGTTAGTTAATTG
>Ga0099824_1001414_pt1 | contig 33578 bp, 15 predicted proteins | sample SiratrowhiteBW_FD_76837 | JGI IMG/M metagenome (GOLD analysis project Ga0099824, IMG submission 76837) | Root nodule microbial communities of legume samples collected from California, USA - Siratro white BW | ecosystem: Host-associated > Plants > Roots > Nodule | place: USA: California... | reverse complement strand
GTAACCTAGTACAAAGTTTAGGATTCCCATATACCTCCAATTTGAAAAGCCAACTGTTTGATCCTGAACCACCCCCCCGATGGAAGTGGTAACCTGGAAAAAATCCATCCAGGCAGACTGAACAAAAGAAAAAAAAAAAAAAATACGCTATATGATAACAAGCAATTAACCATGCAATCTAGAAAAGTTTGATTAGATATCATATTCATATCTCCAGATCTCAATCGAAACCGGTAAGTTAAAGAACACGTTTCTTCATCATTCTCAATGTTAAGTTCATGAAGCATGTAGGCCCAACCCAATGCCTAAAATTGTATGCTTCTGAAAAAAGGCATCACATGAACAAAACAACCATTGATGACCTCGTTTATTTGATCTAGTAAATCTCAAAAGTGGCGTCAAAATCAGAGCAAATGACTTGAACAAACTCAATTTGCTAAGCCAGATTAATGCCAAAGAAAGTAAGTTTATGAAAAGAAGGAATGAATACCAGCTCCTTTAGCAGCAGCACCATTAATAAGTGTAAGCCCAACCATCAAAGGTCTGTAGAAACCTCTTCCACTGACATATTGCATATCTATGTCTGTCACATTAGTATCCTCCAAGCCTTCAACCCATTTCAACATCACCAACCCCACAAACAAAAACATCCACTGCTTCAGCAGCTTCATGCCTCCACAACTCTTGCTTCTTTGGCTCATTGCCAGCAGAAACAAAAACACAAGGGCAACTAAAAGGGTTGCTTCCCCAGAACTTTAAGCATGAAAAGGAAGAGTTCAAGAGTATAGAGTTGGAGGGAGAACAAGTATATTCCTTTGGGGGAAAGGGGAGAAACAAAAAGGCGAACTTTTTTCCAAAGGCTGTGAAATTGTCAAAGTTGAATCGCAGAAAGGAAATGATAAGATAAATAAGCAAGCTTTCTGCTTTGGTAATAAATTAACAATGAATGCAGCACAGAGGGGCTTAAAGGGCAGAGAGAAAACATAGAAAGGAAGGAGACCTTTTTAGGACTAAAAAAATGGAAATGATAAACAGCAAAGTCCAAGCAAGTGAGAAAGGAATGTAGTGTATTTAGAGAGTGAATAATGGCATCACATGAATGAAATGAAAGTATTGATAATGAATGAGTGAGTGAGAGGAACTAAGGTCGTAGTTTAGAAAGTGAAGGCAAAGAGAAGCTAAGGAATGTGGGGAAAAACAGCACCGACATGAAACATGAGAGGAGGAGGTTGGCCAGAGCTGTACCTCACTCCCATCACTCTCACACTGTTCAAACTCTGGGCCCTCTGCTCTCATGAGGTGTGCAAAATCCCCTTCCAAATTCACACAACTCACAACAATTATTTTATTCTATCTTCTGCACTTTCTTCCTATTTTATATTGAATCTTTAACCTTCAGAACTTTAACTTATCAGATTTGTAATTTTTTGTCACTGCTTCATTTACACTTAATAATAGTTAGGTTCTATCCTTCCAAAATGTGACCTTTCAGTGTAGCTATCACCTTGTTCTGTTACTGTTATTTTGGTGGTACCCCATACAATTTAAGATTTTTTTAGGACCACAGTTCTTCAAAACGCTTAATAACAGTTAGGTTCTTTTTCAAATCTTGAACACCTTAGTATTTCAGGAACCCAGATTCATCATGTCTCTGTTCAAATAAAGATATCAGCTTCAAATGCTGAAGAACTCTTTAAAGGTACATTCTTTCTTCCAATGTACCCATTTTTAATTAAGAAAAACATTCTTAACCATCAAGCATCGGACTTTGTTTTTCAAAACATTCCTTTTTGATTAAAAAATAGAAAACAATTTTAATAATTTATGAATTTATGATACTTATATATGTCTGATCATATCTATGTCCTTTATTGTTATTTACATTTAATGATTTAGTAACAAACAATCTTATATTGAAACACTTTGAAAACTGAGCGAAAAAATCATACTATAATATATTATTACAATATATATATATGTAGGTTAAATTAATGTTTATTGCATGCGATGGTGAGTATACCGATAATTTGAGAAAAATAGTGAGAGTGTTAGACTTTTAAAGTTACAACTTTTTCAGTGCGAACAATAGTTTATCATTGTACGACAGGACTGTTACAAAATAAGAATGAAAATGGTATAACTATAAAAATAAATTACTTTTGCCTAATTTTATAAGAAAATGTTGTTTATGTATTGTTATGAATATTTATATACAATTGATACATAGTACAGTTATAATGTTTTGTATACAAATAATACATGCATTATTGCGTATAGATTAGTATCTAAATAAGAGAGGGGGGAAAATAAGAACAGATAGAAATAATTCATGATAAAGTAGTCATTTTCAATAGCAGTTTTTACACGAGTTTATTCAACTAAATTTAGTAATTTTTATAGTATTTTTTCGAGTCTTCATAATATCCTGTCATTTTTAAAAAATTTATATCGGATTATACTTATACTTAAAAAATCGTGCTTTTATTCTAATTTTTTTTATACAATCTTCTTTTTTAAATGTAAGAATCGGGATATATACTGTATGATTTCTCTACTAATATATTTAGCGTTCTTAAGTTAAAAAATTACTGACTCATATTTCAAAACTTAATGAAAAAAGGCAGAAAAGTTACGGATATGTTTTAATTTGTTGTGAAAATAAAATTAATTACGCTTTTAAGCTTTATAGTTTTACAAATTTAATCTTTTTAACTTTATATCTAAAAATCATATATTTTGGTATCTATGTTTGCCTCTATTAGCTTCTATCATCTAAGGTTATGTTTGGTTTTCGATTAAAAGAACTTCATTAAGTTTGATGACATAAATTGAATTCCTTTTACAAACTTAATTTTAACTCAAACTAAAGTATGCTAGCTTTAATTCAAATATGCATTAAATTCATCTGAACTAAAATAAATTAAAAATAAGGCCATATAAATTAACTAACTAGTATTTCCTTCAACAGAGTAACATTTAAATACATTTTATAGTTAATTATCGGAAGTCCTATTTTAATTTCTTTGTTCTTGTTCATGAAATCAAGCTAGGGTTCTCTCGTTATAGAATTCAGTATGTATTGTATGAATTTCACTATTTATTTATGTTTTACGTGTGGAATTCAAATTTGATTTAGGGCTTTTGTAAATCTTCTTATTTGGAATAAAACACAATGAATTGTGGTTTCTTCATGTAAAGTGTGTTTTAGTTTTTTTTTTTTTCATTATGATTTATACTTTTTTTTTTCTATACAACAAGGTTTTTTGGTTCCCCACCCATCCCATGGAAATCGGTGTATTATTATTATTATTGGTATTAGTATTAGTATTTATTATAATGTGTTTGTATATTTGTACTTATATATTTTTAATATATTTTCATATTAAAAGTATATGCACATTACATTGTTGTATTTGATTAAATCACAACAAAGCGAGAAAACATGTTTATATGTTTTGGCTGAATTATATATGAAACCATTTAATTATCTTACAGTGTAATATTTTACACACGTTAAATTGTTTCTTTGTTGTTTAAAATCAGGCTCGTTTTCTAAATTTTTATTGGACATGATTTATTTTATGCAATTCAATTCAATTTTGCATAATATAAATTTACGGTTAATAAAAATTTTGGAAGGAATTTTATTATCAATTTTATTATCCTTGTATTAACGGAACTATATCCTATCATTAGGATGTGATATAAGAAAAATAATTGAGTTTTGTTTTGGTATTTTAAATAGATAGAAATTTTTAGTTCAACCTAATATGGAAAGTCGTGCATCTCCTATATAAGTGAAATTTATTGATATAAGATATTTACTTCAACTAAAATGACCGACTTATAAGATGTTAAATTTAAGGATAATAATAATATACTTCAATCAAAATTATATATATATATATATATATATATATATATATATATATATATAATTTAAGGATATTTTATCATTATATATGATACAAATTTTCATTTTTTATATGTATACTTTATTTTGAGTTGTATTACATTAATAATAATTATATTCTATTGATATGTTATAGTTAATTCAATTTCTTATAGTAAAACGTGCTTCTCTTTATCAAATTTTGTATCCTATTGATATTAAAATCTTGATGATATAAGTGACAATGCATTGTACTTCCTTTAAGAATATTCTTTAATTGAATATTTTCTTGAAATCATATTATATATATTTTTTATTTTATTAAAATATAAATGGGATAAATTATGGACACTGAAATAAATATATAGAAAATGACATTTGAAGTTTGATTAGATTATCACCTCTTTTTACTTTAAAGAAAATGTTGATTAGTGCATTTATTAGAAGAAATTAGTGATTTTTTTCTATAATTTTTGTTTTATGTGTGGATGACATTTATTTTAGTGGTTGGATTAACCTTTTTGATTTAGACAAAACTAATGATGATAATCACTTTGATAAAGACAACCTTAATGATACATTTATTGTTATAGGTATCCAAATTCATTGTGATAGTTGGTGGTGTTGGAACTCTTAGATTGTATTAGGATATACTGAAATTATTGTATTAATCTTTGTAGTTTAATCTTTATTTTACCCAACCTTAATCAAACGAATTAGTACCAAAATTTACCATTTGTTAAACGCAAGACTCTATTTTATTAGCTTAAAATGATTATATTCTACTCCTTTATAATAAAATATATATTTTTCTCATAAGTTCAAAAATGTTTTTTTTAAAGAATCAGGAACCTTTTCTTATTAAACTTTGCAGTCAGCTTTAATTTGAAGTCACGTGAATAGCATTAGCCAGACCGTCTTAGAATTAATTAATGAATCAATCGGCGATGAATGCGGTGCAACAATTACATAATAAATAAGATGGGCCCACATATTGGCCCATCTGAATTACAAAGCCCAAAAGGAAAATGAAGGTATACTACTGAGCCCGTAAAGTAATTTGATAAAATATATTCCTATAAACTATAATTAAAAATTAGAAATAAAATTTTTAATAAAATAAATACCTGAGTTTAAACTATACAATAATTTCTGATCAGTGTGGGACCTTTCTGGTCAATGTTCTTCATTGGAGGCAATGTTTCGGAGAGAGGACACATAGCTATCAGACATGTTTTCATGGTTACGAGGTGGTGGATCTTTGCGCAACATTCCCTTGTCCTCAAATGGCACACTAGTTTGGTATTTGTACCACTTTGCACACAACAGATAAACGAAAAAGTTAAGCAAGCTGAGTATAGCCAAGAACCAGTAGAATAATTCAACATGGTTTTGGTTCAAATCACGTCCCTCTAGCCACCCTTTCTTGTTCTTTCCGATTCTGCCAGTTACCAAGTTGATGAGCTCAACAAAAGCTGTGCTCAAGTAGTAACCAATGGACAAGGACAGAAAAGAAAATGAAGTGGAAAGAGAACGCATGTCTTGAGGAGCTTCTTTGTAGAAAAACTCCAAGAGCCCCACCAGTGTGAACATGTCAGCTATACCAAAGATTGCATAGTGAAAAGAGAGCCAGAAGAGGCTGATATGGTGCTCATTGTGATCATTGAATTTGTGCTTCCTCTTCACTTCTATCATCCCTGCTATCACCATTGAGATTGCTGACAAAACAAGGCCAACCCCAACTCTTTGTAGCTCCGTTATTCCATTGGGGTGGCCAGTGATTCTCCTCACAAAAGGTACAAAAACAAATTCGTAGACTGGTATCAAAAGGGTCATGAATACTAATGGAATTATGGGAATGGAAGCTGCAGGGATGTTAAGTTTGCCGATGTATGTGTTCATTAAGGTTCCTTGTTGGATGGAGAAGGTTTGCAATTGGGCTAAACATGTATTCATGATGATGGTACTTAGAAGAATAGGCATCATCCTTGTCAGAATCTTCACCTCCTCAACTTGTGTCACTGTGCACACTTTCCATTTCCTTGCCTCAATGCCTTCAGGTAGAACAGCAGCTTTGTCTAGAACACTGTTCGTGAACAAAACATGTATTAAGTATGCGTTTCTCTTGCATATTGTGTGCTACAAAATGCCTCTTGATATCTATTACTAATGTATTTGAAGTAGTTCACTGTCTAAAAAACTCAAATCAGTATTTGTTTGTCTATTATCACCCTAACAAAAAAGATGTTATCTTTTATTTCATCTAAAAAAAAAACAAATTGGAATGTAACACTTTCTCATATAGTGCTTGTGTAAAAGATGTAAACTATTGAAGTTATGCTGAGATTTGGAAAGGCAATAACAGAAATATATAAGGTGTTGAGACCAGAAAACAAGGCAACTAAAAATCTGAACAAAACAATGTCTTCAGATAACTTCAAAAGCACTAAAAGAAACCATTTAGATGAGGTATAGTAGAAAGTCCAACCTGAATTGGTTGGTGTGAGGGATGATTTTTTTCATAAAATTAGACTCATGACTTTGTATTTCATACAACTCATCAGAATCCACGGGTACTTTGACCCTCCAATTCTTTATTGTGACCACCAGCACCTGCAAGAACAATCTCAAATGAAACTAGAATGAACATGAAAAGCAATGAAACAAGGAGGGGAAATGAAGAGACCTGTAGAACCCTTAACAATGGACTCTCTCCGGGCACCCTGGTACGATAGAATCTCTTTCCCGAGACAATGCAAAGAAGACCAGCAGCAGAACATGTGAGAGACATGATAAAACCCATGTACCAATGATACTCTGTGCTCACATAAACTACAAAGATGACTCCTATGCTGGCCCCAACTGTAATGCTAAACAAAAACCAATTGAAGAAACTGGCTAGTTGCACACGTTCTTTTGGTTTCTTCTCGTCAAATTGATCAGCTCCAAGAGCAGGTACACAGCCCCTGATTCCACCACCACCAAGTGCCAGCAAGTATATTGAGGCGTAAAAGAGCAAAGCCTTTGTGCCATGCACACATCTTGATGATAAACATGGATCAGGCTGAAGTTTCTGGTCGTGAGATTGAATCACAAGTAAGGAGTATCCCTGCAAAAATATCATAATGGCATGTGTGATGAAAAAGTAAATATATTCTAACATTTATGTATTGTAATCATCTAAGTTTAGACCCTCAAATCAAAATTAAGCAGCTGAGTTGTTTATACTTTACCAACAATTCAATCATGCCAAAGAGGATGCAGGTGTTGAGGCGATTCATGTAGGTATCAGAGACGAACCCTCCAACGATGGTGAGCAAGAAAGCAGTACCCAACAAGTTTGTTGTGGTGGTTGCAGAGCCAGAGTAGTCAAAATGTATGACATTCATGAAATATAAAACCAAGCTTACCATGTTGGCCACAAAGCCTATGTTATCTAGCAACATCATTGCTGCAGCAAAAAACCAACGAATTTGCCTTCTTTAAACACATTATTCCATTTTACTTGAAGAAGTTAAAAAAAATGCTAATGAGGGGAACATAGTTTACCCACCAAAGATGAAATATGTGGCTCTATATCCTCCTTGTCTAGGAGTCTTATCTGCTTGGTACTCAGCATCTCCAACGTAATCCTCAGCTTTCAAATCCTTCAGTGTAAAACATCACATTTGATTCAGCAAATGAATGAACATCTAAAAGTGATCTGATTTGTTAACAATTGGCATGCAGAATCATTTTTCAATCATTTTGAATGTGCCAAAGATAAACATATAATAAATATGAAGCAGAAAATTGTGAACCCTTATGCAGCCAAAGTCTAAAACTGCATACCATGACTCTGGAATGGAATGTCACAGCTAGAAAGCTGCGAGCACTCTGAGAGAAATAGGAAGGAAAGTTTGCTTGTGATGCAATCCGTGTGAAAAGTGTACTTTATTTATAATGATGACCCAGTTGCTTTCATGACAAGGATGACACGAAAACATGCTAATCAGTAATCATACAAATGCATTGTAAGAAGGGACATCTCCATTGGCTGATAGTGTAGGAAATTAGCATGCTGAAACCGGCTGCAAAAATTGGTAGAAATATGAAATTTAATTATGAGAAAGATGATGGTGATGGATACTACTTACTTGGTAAAGCCAAACATATACTAAAAATAGTTTGGAATTTTCCGAGGTTTGATTCGATTGAAAACATTGTCCGCCCATGAACTGCACCAAACTTCGTTAATATCTGAGCCTCCCCATCTTTATTCTGCAACAGTGCAGTGCATCTTTTATCTCTTCTCTTAACTTTCATGCAATGTGATATTTACAGCTCTAATAACTTACTAGCGTACAAAAAATACTTGCGAGAATTCGCATGTAATAGAAATGGAACACTTACTAAATAAAGCTACTGTATCGATAATAACTAAAATCAGCATATCATCTCATTATTTACTACACCCTTGTTATGGAATACTGTTTCTTAGCCATATTTTTAACAGATGAAATCTCTTACACAAGTTTCCAAGCATGCAAACGAAACTTAACAGAAAATCAAATTACATTGTGTTGGTGTTGGTGGAGTGATATTTACGTCCACGCAAAAATGAGAAGAGGGGATTCTTAATTTCACCAACTAAATAAATAAAGTAGAAGGCAATTCAAAACTCGAACTAAATTGAACTCTTTTGAGGTCAAGCAACAATATTCAAGTTAATGTAATTAATTGCTCAAACCCTAGGTCTATAATGCATATATTGAAATGGGTTTTAAATTAGAGCTTCAACCTTTGGTTTATTATGAAAAGAAAATTGTTTAACCAAAAGGGATACTTCTCTAATTTGAAGTGAAATAGTTAAATCTTTTTAAAAAGAGTTAATCTTTGCAAACTTTAATCAAAGAATGAGATTTTTATGATTTAAATTACAACAAATATTTTTTTTATTCAATAAGGGTCAGTGCATTTACTTACTTCAGTTCCTAATCTCCAATTTACAGGACCTACAGTGACAATGACTGTACTAACTATAAGGAATTTCAAAGTTTTAAATTATGACTTTTAATGGCATTATTATTTGTTTTATTTTATTCATGTATATTGTAATATTAAAAAATCTTGTGTTCTTTATAAATTGTCTTATTTCTTTTCAAGTGTATTACATGTTTGAAGTGTATTACAGGTTAAAAAGTTATATATTTAAAGTAGAATCATTATTTTTATTCATGCATATTGTAATATTCGAAAATCTTGTGTTCTAATTATAACTTGTCTTATTTCTTTTTAAGTGTATTACATGTTTGAAGCATATTATATGATTGAAAGTTATATATTTAACATAGAATTATCATTTATCTTTATTAGAAGTGAATTTTAAGTAAGTTTTATAAGGTGAAGTTTGTATTTACTTTATAAATTTTTGAAGGATCTCATCTCTACTCGATCTCAATTCAAGCGTGAAATTTTTTGTAAAGATATTCCGATAGCAATATGATAGTGGGTGATCTGATAGGCCTGACAATCTTGTTAGGATGATACCATATAGAAGTTGACTTTAAGCTTAACTCAATCTTACAAGATCGACTTGTAAGATTAGATTTATACTCACTTTATAAATTATTAAAAAACTTCATTTCTAGTTTATCATGGAATCTCCAACAATCTTATTATCAAACATCTAAATAATGAATATTCTAAAATCCATTTAACCAAATTTAAATATAAAAAAAATTTAAAATGAAACTCTATAATTTCTTTTATACCAAGATCTACATCTATTTAAATTACAAGTCCCAATGCAAATCTATCACAATAAAAATTCAATTCATAGAAGAATAAACCAAAATAAATTCAATTAATGACTATCACGTGAAATTATTCTCGTCTATGTTTTGAATCAAGTTTAATCAACTCATTCCTCCGGTGAAAAGAAAAGTAGAATTGAATATGGGTGAAAATAGTAAGCGGTTAACTTCAAATATTTTTTAATGAAATACCTATCTTAAGACTCTACATATATAAATGTTACCTAGAGCTTCAATAACGAGTCACAACATAATGTTCATATACTACAGGAAGCATTTTTATATAATCCAAGAAAATAAGAATTAAATTACTAATGTATACATATTTTAAAATATAATACATATTTCATAATAACATATTACACTTTTATATAAAATGTTCTTTTTACTTATAAATACAAAATACATAATAAGAATATTATAGAACTTTCTAGTGTATTTTTCATTGAGGTTAACTTATGTGTTTTGCTCATCATTAATTAATATTAAAGAGTTATATTGATTGCGACAGTATAGTTTTGTTGCACATTATGCAGTTCTATTGCAAGAATTCTAAGCTGTAAAGAACACACATTAGATGGTTCATGATGATCTAAGGAATAATTTAAAATAATAGATTAATTCTAAGAAGGAGATTGAATAGGGTAAGAAGACTTTTCTGGTAAACTAATAGACTCTTCAGCAGATAAGCAAAACAAGACACCAATTTAGCGGGTGAGTTGCTTTGTCAAGCAATAGCCATGCATACTCATTTTCAGCTATTTGTATCACTTGTCCCATCATACCACACAAATTGGGGGGTAAAGTGCACAATATTTGAGTATTTTATTGTTTTTTTTTTCAACATTATTGTTTTTTTTGACTTATATAAATAGAATCTTTTTATAGTCAATATTAATAATAGTTTTTAGATTATTTAATTGGGGTTATTTTTTTTTCAACGTAGGCTAGAGTTACTCCTATATTAATATTAATAAGTTTTCCTTACAAAAGTTGGTGAGATTATTTTTTGTCGACATCATTTAAGATTTTTTTATATAAACAAAATTATTTTTCAAAACATCTAAGTTAGATTTCTTGAGTTAATGTTGATATGATTTAATTTTAAATTGATATTATTGAAATTATGTCTACGTCAATATTAGTAAGAACCATTTTTTAATAAGTGTCAATTAGATTTTTTTTATTGAAATTTGTAATGATTTTTTTGTTAATTCTAGTGATAATTAAAATACTTATTTAAATAAAAAATTAACATGTAATAAATGTGGATTACATTCTTTAAATAATATTTTTAAAAAACTAAAATAAAAATAATTTAAATTTATCGATAATTACAATTTTTTTGGTGAGTTTTAATCTAGGAAGTGAGTTTTTCTCGAAGAGGATGTTGTACTCTATGGTTGCTATGTTTTCATGAGAAGGATGGGACGGAAAACATCTTAATTATTAATCATATGTGCATGTAAGAAGCCCATTCTCCAGTGGGTGATATGTTGGCAAATTCTGTAGGCAAACCCGCCACAGAAAAATAATAAAAAATTAAAATTCTATGCTAAAACAGTAACAGTAATTATAAGAATGATGACGGTATTGGTATATCCCATATATTACTAATTAAAGGAAAGGTTCTTCAGGACCCTCTACTGTTTTGTTTTTTCCTTTTGGTTTTCATCTTTCATCCATTCATTCAAATGACGAGATAGATAAAACAATTCACTACCACTATGACGTGAAAGAGAAAATAATAATAGATATTATTAGAATTTACACATAAAATATTCACTTCTTGAATTATACCACCAAGGTGACAAATTTAAAGATGTAGCTCACATGTAGAATAATTATTAATATTATCTTTATACATAATACTCTTTCTTATCATTTTTACTTAAGGTTTTAATTTCGAAACCAAAAAAAAATGTAATTATCCTTTTATCTAATAAAATAGTTAATGAAGTTTGCTATTTTAACTTTTTTAATTTTTTACCTCAATAAATGTACATATATAAATAAATTAAAAATTAGGTGAAAAATAAAAATATAATTAACAAAAAAGTAATTAATATTTCAAATTTGGGAAACAAAAAACATATAAAAACAATAATCTATTAAAAAAATTGACAGTTAAACGAATGAAGGGTAACTTTATATTTTGAGGTAACAAAGAACATAGAGTCTTATTTTCATTTTTAGTGTAATTTTCTTGCAGTTTTAATAGTAGATTGGTAGCCGTAGAAATAGCTTAGTTTTTGCATATCTTGCTGACTGACAAGATCCACCATGATTAGTGAACATGAATGAGCTTGCCATACTTCACAAGCAACACCAAAAGATCGAAAATTAAATTAGTCCCGACTCAAGCAACCACTTCCTAAGATGTAGATAGTAAAAGTCCGCATAAATAATGAGGTTCATGTAAATATTTTACTAGCTAGAATCACCAAAAACAAAGCATTGATTGATTGGGTTAAGAAAAAATGAATTTGAGTTATAAATATTTCTATATTACATAGTTAGCGGACAAAATTCCCAACAGCAGGGTGGGGGAGGACTGCAAGTTCCGTATGCCCCCTATGCTTTCAGTTTCACTATTTTAAACACTAAAAAGTATAAGCTCAAAGCGTTACAAACTTAAACAAAAAAATGTAAATGGATCAAAGTATATGTATGTTATTCAGCGACCTGGTGATTTCAGTTCTGGATCATCCCTCCCTTGATCAAAATAGTAAATTGAGGCTAAGCAAATAAAGACATCCGTAAGAATAAGATTGAACACATCGAAAACAAACTTCGGAGCAAACAAACCCCAAACCTGCAAAAATTATTAAGCATTGAGTAAACTGTACAAGCATCAAATATGGACATATGGGCGAATGAAATATATTTCAGGTAAAAAATAGAAAAGTTACCATCAGGTGCCGCCTTTGAATTGTGACACATAGTATCGTGAAAGTGGTTGTAATTGCTGTTATGAGTCCATATGTTGTATACATCTATACAAAACATTGAGTGGTCATTGCATTGAACAAGCAATGCATGCAATGATCAACTTCTGGATATACTAATAAATGAAGAAAACTCACTTGAGATAACTGTGTGAAAATAAAATGCTTTCCAAGATTAGCCTGGTACTTGATTGCTACAAGAAACGGGAGTCCAAAAACTGGAAGAATGATAGAAAAGCCAAATGTATCAATAGTAAGGAGGATTGCTTGGCGAACAAGCACAAATTCTTCAAACCTGAAAAATTAATCAGTGTCTCAATTATTTGATTTACCAATTGTATAGAAATAATAACGACAGAGAAGACCGTTTATAAAAGCCAATTAACTGATTATTCGAACAGAAATAATAGGGTTGATTGTGATGGTTACATTTGTTTAGAATCCCAATATATTGCCAAAGAAAAAAGAGTCCAATATCGGATCATATAACAACTCAAATGTTTGTATACAGATTGCGAATATTACTTACCCTATAAATGCAGCACCGTAGCGGAGACCATCAAATGCACACCTGAAACCATAATTTTCAAATTATTACAAGACAACGGGAATGCAGGACAGAGAGTTGCAAAGTTATACACCTATGAAACATGATAATCATAACTCCAAAATTAAACCTTGACAGGCATACCAGTGACCACTACAGAAGAAGAGACATGTAGCAAAGAGGCTCCATTGCATGATAGGAAAACTTCTCTGAGGTCCATCTTTACCACCTTCTATGTTGACAAACTTCATAATAAAACAACCTGGAATACATTGGAAATTAAACATTTCTTCACTAAAGAGCATGCAGCTTTGAGCTCATGAAATTGACTACTAAACCGTAGTACCCATTCCTTATCTACAAATATCAGCAAGGCATAAACAAAGCCATGAAAGAAATGTATTTGAGAATTATGCAGCAAGATATAGGCAATTTATACAACATAAGAGCACAAAAAGAAAGAGCACCTCCAACTATGGCTGCAAAAGCAACCATGGGACCCTGTTTTCCTGAGAGAAGAATGACAGTCGAACTCCACGCAGATAACATGGATGTTGCTTTTGCAACTAAATTTGTTTTGCAGTCTAAATTGCTTTTCTTAAAAAATTGACTAAATGCCAGAAATAACAACTGCCACAAAGCAATAGCATAAATGATTCTAGGAATATAAGTTCTTCCAATGCTTTGAGGTATCAATGCGCCATCAAATCTATTACTGTCTGTGATCCAATGAGCAATTATTAGCATATAACTCAAGATAGTGCCCAGTATGACATACTTCCATGGCCAATCAAAGAAACTGCCACTGATGGCCTTGTACAGCCAAGCTGCCAACAGAATCAGAACTACGATTGGGACAACTTCAGCTGCATAGTCCCAAACAGGTAAACCTGAGGCTATGTTGATGATCCATGAGGTATAGTCTTTCATGAAAGCAGATGTGGCAGCCTGCTTGGACAGCCCAACTTCAATTGCAAATCGGCAAAAAGTGCTCAAAATAAGAAACCCAATGCTCTGCAGAAAAGATAAACAAGTTAAAGAGCCATTTAATTAGAATTCCAAGAAGACTTCTATAGGCACACATGCGTTAGAATGTAAGGAAGTTCAGAAATAAACTACGCTTTTAGAGGGCAGAAAAAAGAAAAACTAAACAAAACACATACTTCTATTAATAGCTTCCCCTTGATAACTGATTGCCGTAATGTCAGAACTCCAGATGTGCTCAAAAGAAAATTTGCTACTTTCCCTTCCTCCACTGACAAAAAGATAGAGTGAAAAATACAATGACTATTTTAAACATTCCGGATAAACAAAGAGGAATGTATGTTGATAAAAGCTTCACACTTACGGATATAACTGTTTGAAAGTAAACTGAATGCACGAATGCCCAGTAAAAAGATTGTAAAAATTGAGCCATTGACAATCCAAGAATCTCCAGATGATGACAATGTCCCATCATGCTCCTTGGCTGTCCTTAAAAGGGTAAAAAATTGAAATATAAGTGATATTAACATGATTCCAATGCCAATTCCCATCATGTTCAAATCAAATTCAGTCCATTTAGACCGAGCTAACTCAGTGACTGCTGTTAGGAACTTGAAGTATGCATCAATTTGCTTCTTAAGTGCAGACACCAAAGTATCGCTATTATTTTGTCTACCAAGCAGAAGCTTTTTGGTGGAATGTGACCAATGATTCTCCGCTTGGGCATAAATGCTTGCTATTCGTGATAATTCATCATGAGAAAATCCAACAGCTGATGAAGCTGAGTACGCATCTACATATCTCTTCACCTAGACAAGGAGAAAATCATTATTCAAGTGACTAAATGATATCTCACACACACATTCTCCTAACTGCTTATATTGTCATTGGTTGCCATAATCAAATATCAAAATGGTTGTAAAACCCAAGATTTCCTTAAAGTATAATTAAGCAATTTTGAAAGCATAAGAGACTCATGTTTTTTCTGATTAAATAATACATGTATGGTAAGTTTGTGAATAATATTTTTACAAGCAGCACCACAGCGGAAACCATCAAAATTTACTAGCATAACAAAAATGTCCAGCATTTATTATTTATGCAAAAATAACGCAGGTATATTGAATGTGAAACTCAGTTTACTTACAATACAAAATGTCAAAGCATATTTCATGAATAAATAAATCGTCATTGACACTGGCAATATTAAAGTTTTCTACATTGTTATCTAATCACAAGTCGTCATGTATGATAAATTTGTTGATTTTGATATATCCACCTTAAAGTTATACAAAGAATGATTTCTTACAAACGGTGCATCCAAGAAAGGGAGGTATTCTAACTTTCCAATTGCACCATCAAGGTCCGTTTCACAACTTTATAGCCAAAATTTGAGCAGAAAAATTGTAGAAACGGTAACTTGTAATTAAGAATATAAGATTCAGCAAGTACCTGCCAAGAATTTATGCACAAGGCATTAGCATAATTCTGCATCCAGACATCTGATTCTGACAGCTTTTGAGAGGCATCAGAATTCCAACTATCCGCTCCCAGAGCATATAATTCAGGATTGATATGACCAATGCTGATGACCAAGAAAAAGACGTTGTGAGTATCAACACAGTTATCAATTAATTTTTAAAATGTGCTACAAATAAGAAAACGAAAAAACAGACATCAAAATAGAAGCTTCCAGATTGAAGAAATTAATGGAGAATAGGATCCGGGACATATAGACAGGGACAGCAAAGTGATCAATCAACAAGGTTTAACTCAAGAAATGTGGAGGCTTATACACAAGATTAATGTTCTGATGCACAATATATTTGTTGGACTTGACTGAGAATTGCACAGGTGCTTCATTTCATAATTTTCATTTATCACATGTGTGTGTTTAGTGTTTCTATCAAGACTAAGTAGCAAGAATTTCCGAAGCCATCTGGCAAATCTAAATGTTGAAGGATAGGATAGACATCTACATAGGCACAATAGCTCCAAAATTTCATAATATATTCATCGATCCTCTTTAAACTTTATAAGAAAAATAATTTCAATCCCCTTCAACTCCAAATGATTTTCTGTAGATTCACAACACCAAATAACACATAAAACCAATACTTCCAAGCGATAAATATCCTAGGCCTTTGCAAACCACCTTAAAACATGAAATAATGATCAAGACAGAGACCAAAATAACCTTCCATTTAACCCACAGCTAATACCAGAAAACAAAATGTTACTGAGAAATATAGAAAGTCATTTGAGTCAATACAGCAAATTATATAGACATACTAGTGCAAGACAAAGGAAGACAGTAGTAATATAGACAGGATGCTTACACTGCACCTTCCATATGGGAAAGGTATGCCAAGCAACGCTGAGACCGTTACTGCAAAGTCTAGCTGTAAAGGATGATAGGCAATTGGATAAATACAGATATATTGATATATTAAATTATATATGAGATGTTCAAAATGCCATTACAAAGGGAAAAACTTTGCTAACCTGCTGGATGGAGCTGATACAAACATTCTTCCCATCCTGATATGTAAGTTACCCAGAAAAATATTAAAATCCAAGCACAGAAATATAAAGATCAATGTCAGCTTCATGATTACATGGATTGCACTACCTATAAGTAGACTGAATATTTATCCTAGTGTATCCTTTAAGTTAGATATGTATGAAGTTAGTGTTATAGTTTACCAGTGGTCCCCTCAATAACTTATTTATACATAACCATACATTATTCTCCCAATTATGCTCTCCATTTCTTGATTTTTCTTGCACTAAAGGTAATGAGCATGTGCAAGAGGAAGCAAAAGATTGTTGAAATTTGGAAAGACATAAAAGAAACTTAAAAGACACCAGCATGTTTATTGTCTATGTTTAAACTTTAAAAGGAATAGTAAATACCAGATCCTGTTGACAAGAACAAGAATCAAATTCTGCAGGTACAGAAGAAAGAGGCTTCTTAAAACTCATGGCAAAAAGGGCAGTTTCAACCTGCATGATTTCATCACCAGTATCCTAAGTCAAATTTGGAAAAAATTTTAAATGAAAAAACAAAGCATATGAAAAAGACACTATAAGTGCTGTACACACCTCTTCAGCACTCCCACCACCATGATCACCATTTAATGTTTGCCCATGGTCACCCATGACCACAAGCATAGTATTTTCATGCGAGCTCCCAGGTCCAGACTGATTTTCCAGAACTTCAATAACTCTCTAAAACAACTTACATTAGTTTGTTTATTAACCCATGGAAATCAGCAAACACTAAACCAACATATTTTGATAAAACATGAATACAAGATTACCACAAATATTGTAAATCAAGGATTACAAACAAAATACCTCTAAGATGGTATTGTATTGCTCCAACTTTTCTATCATTGGGGTAGAGTCAACACCAAATATATGTCCTGCATGATCCTGAACCAAGCAGAATACCATACACAGCATCACGAAAATTGCTTATCACAATGGTAAGGAGAATGAGACCAGGAATAACAAGCATAAAATGCAGATATTAGGATTATTAGGTGAATAGCATGAAATAATATCAAACATACCACTCCTAGAAAATGTGCAATAAGAACATCCCAATCTTCTTCATACAAGGATGGTAATAGGTGATCAATGCATCCATTGTCAACCTAGAAAATAAACAACGACATTTCATATTCATTGAAATGATGGATAAAACAAAGAGACTAAAAGCCACCCATTCTCAATTCACATATACTGCAAGGATTAAAAGTCTAATCAAAAGTCAGGTTTAACACGACAGAAGGCCTACCGTATGAAGATCTTTGACATTAAAAGACGGGTATGGATAAGATCTTTCAAAATGATGAGGAAATAACTGAGTCCACGTATCATCCCCCATCATAACAACTTTCTTTCCATTTTGAACCAACTGCAAGTGAGCACATAAATTAGCAGAAATTTAACAAGCCTTTAAAAATCCACCACAACGTCCAGGACTCTCTACTCACTATGACTGCATCGCAACCTCAATTGTGGCCACAAGGCCTCATTTACCCAAAATATCAAGGATTGCAACAAAACCCTAAACCCTAAACCACAATCGTTACTACAACTCTAATATAAAACCTAGATTACAAGCAAGAAGCTAGAAAGAATACCTACCTGATTTATGAAGTTATCTTCCACAATTGCCGGTGCACCAAAGCTGTTACCAACATCCACGAAAGTCGGAAGTCCACCAGTTGTCAAGCCCTTCATCAGTTCAAGATACGAAACATGAAATCCGGAATTCATAGATATTCAATACAATCTAGCAACGGAGAAGGTTACAATACTAATCCATTATTGTAACACGATGAATTCATGAAAAAGAAATCGATTAGACCTTCAAGCGCTGCAAACTAGTGGTAGGCGGATCAGCAATGGCTTTGAAAATCCTTGCGGAAAACGGTCGCGTCGACGCCGCATTCTTCAAAACTGGCAGTTTATCCATCCACGGTTTCGACTCTGTCACAGAACATAAAAACTTGTGAGAAAAAGAAGAAGAAAAAAATCGTTTAGCAAGTGAAGAATAGGTGAGATAGGTAACCTGCGAAGAAGGTACTGGGAGCAACGAAATCAAACCTGAAACGCGAATCACAGAACATAACGCGATTAATGAATGGTGATAATTGTGAACATCATCCACACATAGTAGCGTACCTGAGAGCATCGAGAACGATGATGACGAGACGGTTAACTGCGGGCTTGGTCCAGCAAGATCCGTTGTTGGAAGAGAAGCAAGGGGAGCGTGACACGTCGGAGCATTGACTGTGGTATGGAAGCTCGGTTCGGGTGAGGAGAAAACCGGCGGTGAAAAGGAGAATGGCGAGGAGGTGGAGCAACAACGTCGTCCACAGCGGCCATATGTATCCCCACTTCCCACGCTTCCGTCCTTCCGCCGCCACCGCCGCCGACGAAGACGTAGTTTCCGATTGCTTCATTCCACTTCCCCGCTTCCGTCTACCGCTTGCTGCTCTGTTCAGTTGCGTCAAACTATTCCTAAATTCATCTTACAGTAAGTAGTAAATTCATAATTAATATGCATATAAGGAATGGTGAGTTATTAAATAAAACCTAAAAAAATTATTTTCCCGGTTCAATATTTCCACAAAGAATAACTTTATTTAGTTGATATAATGCCTCAGAAATAAATAAATAAAATATAAAAGCAATTAATATTTTATTTGATAGAATTTATTTTTAATTCTACTTAAAAGTTAAAAAGGAATACAATTTAAGCTAAAACAAATCAAAATAATACATAAAATAATATACTCCGGAATTTGAATCGAAGACTCTATTTTTAGGTGGTTTTAAGTTTTTAACTCATCAGGCGTACTTTGAAAAAAATCATAAGGACTAAAATGAGAGGGAGGGCGGGTTTATTTTTTGTATAATAAATATAATTAAATTATTTAATTATTATTAAAATAAAAAAATTATTATGAATAACTTGTTGTAAATCACCAAAAAAAAAAGTTGGTTAATGAAGATAAAAAGTGACAGGGTAAAGCTATAAAAAAAGTTTAAAACGATAAATAAATGTATACGTGTCAAACCCGCTTAAAAATAAATAAATAATAATATTAGATAAAAAAAGTAAACTCAAGTCACATAAATAAAATTATTTTTAATTATTAAATATAATAAATTAATGTATGAGTTCTAAAATATGCAGATGTTCACAGAAATTATGAAATACCTATCATCAACAAACAAAAATTTGAATAATGAGATGAGAAATGTTCGTATTTAAGGACCACTATACTTTAAACAAGAACAGAAAGCCATGGGGGAAAAAAATAATTAATAATCCCACTGCACAAGACAAACTAGGAACTTCAATTAGGAGCATAGGATTAGATAAAAACATTAAAAAACTCCGATTAAGTAACCTTGCGACAACATGGTTAACGTTATTACTCGTACTTAGGTGGAAGAACATAGCACATAGTCCACTTAATCGAACCTCTCCGTTCTTGTATTGTATGTTGCCAAGTGCTGCAGCTACTTCGTTTACCGTACCAAAAATTGCATTATCCTACGCGAAACTACGCTGTGGTTTCCATGCACGGTTAATCCAAGTGCTCTTCCCACCACCAAAGTGAAAAATCGAAGGAACCATACTTTGGTGTTTTTAGGTGAAAGGGAAGCAAAATGTTTATTAATAGGTACCAAGCAACCGTATCATGCTTAGATTTATATATGAATGCCATGTTACACCTGTGCTGTAGTTCCGTGCCTGCACTATAACGTAACTCTTTCTCAGTGCTTTGAGAATAATTTCTAGGTATTTCTTTTTCTTGTTCAAGTTTATCATTAGAGCTATATGGATTTTATTAAACAGCTGAAAATGTGTTGAATTACCAATTAACAGATGAGTTGAGAACATGGCTTTCAAGTTTTTGCTGGTTGTGACGTGTGTGTGTGCTTGGTTTGGATCCTTGGCTGTTACTACTTCTGATAAGGAGTTATTAAGGATTGGTCTGAAAAAGAGGAGTTTGGACATTAACAGTTTTAGTTCTGCAAGGATCAGAGAGGCTGTTCATCGTTTAAAACCAGATTCAGTGTATCTGAAGAATTATCTTGATGCACAGTATTTTGGAGAAATTGGTATCGGGTCACCTCCTCAAACCTTCAGAGTTGTGTTTGATACTGGAAGCTCGAATCTGTGGGTTCCTTCTTCCAAATGTATCTTGTCTGTAAGTCATAGCTACCCTTTGATCTGATGCAATTGAATAATCTTTCAGTTTTTTTTTTTCTTTGACTGAGTTTTTTTCTAAAACAAAATATATACGACTACCTGCAGATTGCTTGCTATTTTCATTCCAAGTATAGATCCAAGCTATCTAACACCTATACGAAAATAGGTAAGTCCGAATTAGCATGACATTGAATATGAAGTTATTTCATTTGGTTTTACATCTTCAAAGCTTGTATTTGTTGTAGTGAGGAGATATAGCCAGCACCAGCACACTTTGTCTTATTAGTTGAGAAATTCATGCTAATCCTAATTCAAGAACACGACTTACCAAATGGGAAATGAAACTTATATTTAGTGAGACCTACATGAACTTCACCAGATAGATGAGTGTATTAGATAATATTTTGCTGGCTTTTAACTTGTTATACTTACTATGCTTATACAAAAGTGTTTGTTTGGGAAATCTCCAGGAACATCTTGCAGGATCCCTTATGGCCGTGGACACATTCCTGGCTTCTTCAGCCAAGATAATTTAAGAGTAGGGGAACTCATCGTCAAAGATCAGGTCCACTCAAATTATTATGACTCCAATTAGTATTTTAATTCAATAAGTTTTGTGCCCTTCAAATATATTTGTAGTGTTGGTTGTTCTGATGGTTAGTTCCTTTCCATCCAGCAATTTGCTGAGATTACAAAGGAAGGACCTCTAGCGTTTTTAGCACATCATTTTGATGGGATACTTGGACTTGGATTCCTGAATAAGTCAGTGGGACAAGTCACACCAGTTTGGTAATTAATCCGTTTGTTTATTGTTACATTCCTTGCTATATTTGATCTTTATTTTTTCCCTTTCAATAATGAGTGAACAAGAGCACTTGCTTAGTGTTGTGATTGTCTTTGGTGAGAAAAGGATAGAAGAAAAATCAAACTATCCCCCAGAGCTTTTGATGCCTCAAATACAGTGATAAGTTCTGTGAATGCAGGTACAACATGATAGAACAAGGGCACGTGACTCAAAAGATTTTCTCCCTCTGGCTAAATCCAGACCCAATGTCGAAGGTAGGGGGTGAGATTGTCTTTGGTGGTATTGACTGGAGGCACTTTAAGGGTGAACATACTTATGTTCCACTTACTCACAAAGATTATTGGCAGGTATACTATATTTATAGCTTTACCTATTTCTGTGTAGCTCTTACCATCAACCATGTGTATATTGACATTTTGTGCTTTCATCTCCAGATTGAGGTGGGAGATATTCTACTTGCAAACAATCCAACAGGTTCTCTCCCTTTCATTTTTCTGTTCCGCTTGATGTTAATCTACATGCCTTGTTTTTTCATTGTTGACTATAGTTATGAATGATATTGATGAATAAAATGTATGAAAAGATTAAAATTGCTCAAGGTTCTATATCAGTTACAAGTTGCTACAATGTTCAGGGTGTTACTTTTTCATTGAATTTCTCTTATAGGTTCATTCTCAAAGCATCAGTGTGTTTTTAACTGATTCTAATTCATTTCTTCACGTTATTTCATATACTTCACTCACAAAATAAAATTTGAATTTACAGGGCTATGTGCAGATGGTTGTGCTGCTATTATTGACTCAGGAACCTCTTTGATTGCGGGTCCAACTGTATGATCTCAACCATTGTCTTGGTACTTTTTTTGGTTCTCTTTTTGTTTGTGAATCTTCTCTTACAAGTTTTTCTTTGCAGAAAATTGTGACTCAAATTAACCATGCCATTGGAGCAGAAGGATATGTGAGTTATGAATGTAAAAACATCATCCATAACTATTTCGATTCCATATGGGAATATATAATTTCTGGGGTTTGTTCTCTATACCTATCTCATTATTCTCAGCGATTATCCAAAGCTCCAGTGGAATTTAACTATTTTTATATGTCTTCAGTTAAAGCCTGAAGTTATATGCGTTGAACTTGGACTCTGCTCACGTAATAGAACATACATAAAGAAGTACAATACTTCTCATTTTCCTCCCTTTGTTTCTTTTGAGACACATTCCTTTATTTCGATTCTCTTAACCAAAGTCTACCTTTAACCTGCAGTGATGTTATTGAAACGGCTGTACATAATGAAAGTTGGGGTGAGTCAAGATCAAAGGAGAGCCCCTTGTGTACTTTTTGTGATATGATAGTTTTTTGGATTCAAGTTCAGCTTAAGCAACAGAATACAAAGGAAAAAATATTAAAATATGTTGATGAGGTAATTGTTGCACAATGGTTAAATCTCAGAATTATCGATTTTACTTTTGAATTGAGCATTCAAATAACTCTAGTTTTTCCAATTTTGCACTTACAAGCTCTTTGTTTTTTCTGTAAAAGCTGTGTGAGAAGCTTCCCAATCCTGTGGGACAAACATTTATAGACTGCAACAGCATTGACACTATGCCACAAATTACATTCACTATTGGAAACAAATCATTTCCCCTCTCTCCACAACAGGTCTGAGTTCTATGGTCAATTGTTCTGAGCCCCACATAATATTCATGTTGTTTTAACATTGTTGTCTTCCCACTAGAAAAATGAGCATGGATAAGGCATTATATTTACCTTAGCTACCTAGTTCAAGTTGCTTTGGTTCTGTCCATGTTTCCTTGAATTAAGAATGTCCGAAATTAAATATTGCAAAGTACTGTTGGTTGCTGAACAGTTTACACATTTAATATTCCTTTTTTTTTTCTCAGTATATGCTAAGAATTGAAGAAGGTTGCTCCACTGTCTGCTATGGTGGTTTTGTTCCTCTAGATGTGCCACCACCACAAGGTCCCCTCTGGTAATGAATAATATTCAAATGAAATTCTTGCAGCATATTATTATTAGTAGTTGAAATAGTATATGATAGTTGAAGTATGGTTGCAGGGTTCTTGGAGATCTTTTCTTGGGGGCATATCACACAGTGTTTGACTATGGCAATCTACGTATTGGATTTGCTGAAGTTGCTTAGCCATAATTTGGTGTTATCACTATGTCAAATTGTTTGTAGGAAAAAGCAAAAAGAAAGAAATAAAAGTCTCTTGTAAATGTTCATTAGTAATTTGGTATACTTCATGAATAAATTTTGTTTAACATTTTCTCTAACCTTTTAACCGTGATTAAAAATGAAAACAAATTCATTAGCCTGGAATCAAAGTCAGAGCAATGCTATAGGAGGGTGCCATGCTACCACAAAACCACTGATGCTGTTTGTTTATTTTCCGAATCTTTGGTATTAATATAGCCTATAAATCTGAGGAGTTAAGAAGAACATATCCAAGATCGCTCCACCCAACCACTTATTAGTTGTAACATTAAGTTTATTAATCATATAAAAATTTCAGATTTTATATAGATGCTAAAATGCCAATAAAAATAAGATTGGTTATTTAAAACATCACCTCGACTTATAAATGAATCTTAAGATCAGCTTAATTGTGATGTACTCATTAAGTCTAACTATATCATTACCTAATTCGACCTAATTTAATTCAATTAGATTGTGTTAGGTTTTTATTTAAGTTAAACTTTCATCAATGCATTTTATATGGTTTGAATGATGGGTTTAATATAAATAATGAGTTTTGCATAACTCTTATACTTAATATAATTCTAAACAAACTTAAAACTCTACGATAACCAGTAAAAAAAAATACTTTAATAAGTCACAGATCTTCTTTTTCATATCAATCTCAATATTTTTATCTCTGTCATTGATAACAGTAGATAAATAAACTTAAATAGTGTTTCTAGTGTATTTTTTTCTTTCAAGTTAACCTTAATATTTTTGTATTTATTATTTTCCTATGCTTTTTGTCTCCATCGTTTATCTTTACTTTCGATAAACTTCTTAGTTTAGACAAATTATGTGGTGAATAAATTGTGTCATATTTAAATATACTTTTATAGAATATAATCATATAAAGAAATAATCTTTTTCAAGAAGTAAATATAACACATATTTAAATATTGATGTATAATTAGCATTGTCGTATTTTTAATCAAGAGGATTTAATTACTTAAATTATCTAATTACTTTATGTTTTTTAATCTTTCGTGTGAGGATTATAAATTTTTCACTTATCTGTTTTCCATTCTTTTCCTCTTTTGTTTCACTCGTTTACTTTCCAATTTTGATCCACCTAACAAAGGAAAGGCAGAACCCTTTTGTAATCTTGTAAGAAAAAGCAAATTTGAGTAACATTACATTTTCCGACACAAGAGGTCCTATCTCTATTCTATTTTTACAAGAATAAGCGGTGTTTTTTTAAATTAATATTTATAATAACTAAATTTATTGAAAAAATAATTCATAAAAATAAACTGACTCAAATGTCATGTAAGTTTCTTTTTACTTTTAAATATTTTATTTGTAAAATAACATCAATTATGGTTTCTAATCAGTTAATAGTAGCATACAAATTTTTTAAAAATTAAACTCAAATAAATTGTGAAACTTACTTGAACTTATATTACAACAGTTACAAACTTAAACACCTTTAATCTAAACTAGGGATACTGAGCAAGGTAAACTCGTAATAAGATTGTAAAAATAAATAAACAATCGTCATTTTTTAAGTGTAATTTACAAAAATACTTATTAAATAAACAACATTTCCTTCATTTTTCATGCAACCCCAGCAAAGTTTTAAAAACAATTAATTTAGTTAATAATATTAAACTTATCTTAAATATATAAATACATATTAAATTATTATTTTTAAAATATTACATCAATTTTTAATTCCTTTGACTTTTTTCCATTATAAATATATTTATTATTTTAATTTTGGTTAACTATACGCATAAATAATTAAAGGAGGATTTTCAAAATGTTTTTTTAGCATGCAATACAAGAGTAAATTCACAAAAATGTTAAAATATAAATACATTTAACTCATTGTTTATTAGATTTTTAAAGATAAATTAGAATTAGAATGTTTTTATAAAAATAAATACTAATGGAAAAGATGTTGGTGAGAGGTGAAGGAAACCTCTGGATTCTTCTGGGAGGGTTAAGGTTTCTTGGTCTCAAAGCTTACCTATTCGTTTTCCTTGTCAGTTGTTGGCTTTAGTTCAATTTTCTGTGTGTGGAATTCGAATTTCAGAGTTTGCGGAAAATGGAAGTGAGAATTGGGCAAAGGGTTTCTCGGGGAATGCTCCCTCTCCTCGCTCTCCACACCTTCAGCGAGTATTACCGCTCCGATCACAAACCTCCGGTGACCGCCGCTCTCATCGCCGCCAACACTCTCATCTATCTCCGCCCCTCCCTCCTCGACTCCCTCATTCCTCCCATCCACCAAGTCTGGTTCAACCCTCACCTCATTCTCAAGGTTTTCTTCTTAATTCCTCATCTTATAATCACCATCGTTTCATTCGAAGCTTCTCGATTCTAATTCTAATTCTGTCAACAGAACAAGGACTTGAAACGCTTCCTTCTGTCGCCGTTTTACCACATCGGCGAACCCCACCTCGTCTACAACATGCTATCGCTTCTCTGGAAAGGGTTTCAGTTGGAGACGTCAATGGGAAGCGTCGATTTCGCTTCCATGGTTGCTTCCTTGCTTCTCCTCTCCCAGGGCGTTACCCTAATCTTATCCAAATCCCTGCTCATGTTCTTTGACTACGACAAACCCTACTACAACGAATACGCCGTTGGCTTCTCCGGCGTCCTCTTCGCCATGAAAGTCGTTCTCAATTCCCAATCCAGCGATTACTCCTACGTCCACGGAGTTATCGTTCCCTCTCGTTACGCCGCTTGGGCCGAATTGATTCTCGTTCAGCTTCTCGTGCCGGGGGTCTCGTTCATTGGTCATCTCGGTGGCATTCTCGCAGGGCTTCTTTATATCAAGTTGAGGAACACTTATTCGGGTTCTAATCCCATAACGTTGCTTGTTAGAGGGGTAACTGATCTTTTGAAGTGGCCTTTCAAGTTCTTGCCACGGCGGGGGAGGATCACTGGAAGGGGGACTGTGGGAACTAGCAGGGCGTGGAGATGCCAGACGTGTACGTATGAGAACAATTCTGGGTTGCGGAGTGCGTGTGAGATGTGTGGGACGAGTAGGGGTGTCGATGGGTTCTCTTCTTTTCAGAGGAGTTCCCGTTCTGATGGGCTTCCTTTGGATGAGTTGCGCCGCCGGAGACTCGACAGATTTGCGAGGTAGGTGATTTTAGCTCACTACAGGTTCTGGTAAATAATACATTCTGATATCGAGTTTTCACACATGTCACACTTTCTGTTTAAACATATGTTAGTTATAGAATTACGATGACAGGTTATGTCAGCTTAGTAATTACATTGAGCAATGAATGTGTTCATGCTAGATTGATTTGGCAGATTTTTTTTGACAAAAATTGAACACATTTAGGGTAGCTTTTGTTGGTATTTTTTCTATCAGAATTAGTATTTCATTGCAGCTTAGTTTGAACTTAGTTACTTAAATCCACTCTGTTTACCTAAACAAATGTTATCAATGGCAGATGACCGCCTTTGACGGTGAGCCAAAAATCTGCCACCTAGATATCGCAGATGGCGTGGCGGCCTATGGCGGAAAGCCATGGCGGACAAACTTTTACATATTATGTACTAAAAAACAACAAAGATGACAAATATATTAAAACTAGCATAATGACAACCTAGTTTCATGACATTTATAAAATTCTTATGATTGTAATCATATAAAGTCTTGAGCATAATTCATAAAAACACTAATATTTCATTTAGTAATGTGAGGATGCGTTGCCTTGGTTTTGGGTGCTTGACATTATCCTATAATTGGGAATGGTGTTTTATAAGCAGACATAAGAACAACAACCAAATAATAGGTTCTTAAATTTTGAACATAAAAATAACGAGAATGATATTAACAGAGCGGCAACTAGATGAGCAAGAACACATGAGAAAGAGGAAGAAAGAAAGGGGAAAAAAGACTAAATACCCAAATTGATCCTTGAAAGATGAATGTTCTGGGGGATTAAATTTTTCATTACTTTGCATATAAGTATTTTCGTATAAAATATAAAGAAAAACATGTCTTCATATCAAATACTTATAAAAGACTAGTCATTTAGATGAAAACTTTAATCGGGAATCCGTGAGTCAATGCACTCATTATTCAAAGATCAATTTATATTTGTACTAGTTTTAATGAGTACAAATATTATGAAGCTATAATGAGTATTAAAATGAAAGCAAATAATGAGACTTAGTTTTAATTCGTGGTTTGGATTGGGACGATAATCCATACCACATGATTTCCTCTTCATTTGAAGTACTTTTACTGTGAATCCATTAAGAAGGAAGTAGGAGGATAAGTTGATGGTAGAATAAAGCAGTGCCTGCTTGCCTCTTAGTGACAAACGTGGATGTGGCCAACATTAATGGCTGCTCCCAATGACGTTACTGTTTGTCAGGACCCGCGATCATATACTTTCATAGCTTCATGATGTTTGTATGTCACATACTAGTTGACCTAGCCTTTGTATGTTGATTTTGCGTTTTCATGTTTTGTGTTGTTTCTTTTGTTGATCGCTCCGACCTTTTTTCTCATACTTTTGTTGCTGACATTGGTGGCATAATAACATTGTTTGGAGCTTTCAGTGTTTTGTATTAGTGATATTGATCGTTGATGCTGATCCATGTTAGAATTTATTTTAGACATGATTGACGACGCCAACACGCGTACACTCGCCTAAGCTTCAACAAAGCAGAAGGATCCATGATAATAGCAAGTTCTTAAGAGGCAGTTAAGATGTTAGGATGATCATGATTATTAATATTATTCAGAGGTGTTCAAAACAGATCCGTCCAACAAAAACTAACTACGAATCGAAAAGGAAAAAAATCATAAATCGATGAAAGGAGAATTATTTTTTCAATTGATCTGTTTTTATTGTAACTTGTTTATAGATATAAGAAAAAGTTGAAAATGTAAATATTATAATAATTATACAATTTTTTTACAACATTTTTTATTTGACAAGTTCACTTAAAATATTTGTTTAATTTAATTCAAATTTTATATTAAATTAAAGTCAAATGAATTTAAATCACAATTAACTTTGGATAATATTTTAAAACTTATGTTTTGTTCGATGGATTTGTTATAAAAATATGTGAACTAAACTCAAGCGCGATTATCTCTACTGTCATATCTAGTACAATCTGATTTTTAAATGAATTGTAAGTTACAAAATTTTATTAAAATTATTGCAGAGCTTTGTTTAAAGCTTATTTCAATCTTCTATAGGCATAACATTCTTTATTAAACTATCGTATTTAATGTTATTTCATTTATTTTTTTATTGATAGCAGAATTAATTTTGCTAAGCGATGTCAATTTATTTAATAGGTAATTTCAGCATTGAGAATCGTATTTTCATTTTATGGGAATTGTTTAGGTTATAATGTGATAAATTTATGTAAATAGTAAAGAATCAAATATATATATATGCAATTGAGTATTCAATTAGAATATCATATGATATATATAATTAAGTATTTTAGCATGAGCATTGTACAGAATAAATAAATATTTTTAATACCAGTTATATTCTAGATTTATAATAAATCAATTATATTGTGGTATTCTATTATTTTCGTTATTAATATTTAAAAAAAAAGTTGAAATTCAAGCTACGATTGAAGATATTAAAAATAATAAAATGAAAATTATAAAAATTGAGAAAAAATCTTTAAAACATTTTTATTGAGAAACGTTTTTAATGACGCTCTTGTTTAATAATGGGTAGATAAAAACGTTATCAGTGTGCTTGTTTCAATTTTTGTAGAAAGAGGGATTATATAGTTTAATTTTGAAAATTTCGGAAGAAATGAAAATCTATAATATTTGTAAAAACAAGTTTTTGGGGTAAATCCAGTTATGGCATAATTTCCATATCCATCTCTGGCATGAAATTGGTTCCATCATAAAACAAGATATTTTTTTAAAAATTGAAAAAAAAAAAGTTAAAAAGCTTCCAAATATCATAATGATGTGGTTTTTGTCATTTTAGTTTAAGTTGTGCAAGTTTTATATATATTTGTTAGGTTTTTTGTGGTTGAATTCATTATTTTTTTAAGAATATTTACTTATATGATATTAATAAGTAATTTTACAAGTGATATAATGATGAACATACCAATCCAACCAGTGGCTGAGGTAGAGGTTTACATAAAAAGGGATCAAATGTTCTTTTTCCCAGTGAGAGTTAAAAAATATTTTTAATAAAATTAAAAGAGCTAAAAAAAATTTGGAGTGACATGAAAAAAATTGGAGAAGAAATTTAAAAAATGACCGTAGGGCTGGAAGCTCCCACACCTTCACCCTAACTCTATATTACCACAATTAAAATTTTGGTTTAAGCCATGAATGAAAACAATGAGAGACCAAAATTATATATACAGATGGAGAAAGGATATTAAGTTATTGTTAAAAAACTTTGAGAAAATTATTTCTCATTTTTATAATTTACTTTCTTAAAATTAAATGGTTTTAATAAATAACTAATCTTAATTACTATATTTCAATAAAATGAAACTGTAGAGAAAGAAAATAAATCGTCTAATTGTGGAAATATCTTAAAATTTTCCTATATTAATAAAAGAAATATTTAAGATAAATATAAATCACTTCATATTTATTAAAATATTATTAATGTACATTTATTAGTATATATTAATAATCTTAAATTTTAATATAATAAATAGTAAAATGAAACAAAAGTTTTAAAAGCTAATAAATATATAGTAATGATAATATTAAATATTTATACATATGAATTAAAAAATATATTAATGTTTTCTTTGGCAACAAAATTATATTCTAAAAAATTATTAAAATTGAATAAATAGTATAACATTATAAAATAAAATAAAAACCATAACTTACACTTTGAATATGACATACCTTGATTAAATATAACATATATATTTTAACGTTTTCTTTTCTCTTATTGTGTTCTGCATTTTTTATTTTTTTTACTTTCTTTGAATGTTTTAACGCAAGAGATATTATCACCGATGTGATACTTTTTTGTATTTTACTAAAGAAATATATATGTTATTCACCTTCTTAATACTTTTATTCTATATCCAATATATTTGTATATCTGCATAAAAATATTAGCATACACCAAGTTATACTTATTGATATTAAACTAATAGAATAAAGGTGATAATAATAAAGCAAATGAACACAGGAGACTGAAACTAGCTGTTTATTATAATGATTCTGATAAAATACATGAAATGAGTGATTAATTTGGCCACTTGTACATGAATTCCCAGAACCCCGTTTGTCCATTCAAGCCATAAATGCCTTCAGCAGAAACCAGCCATGAACATCCTGCACCATCACATCGTACCTTGTCCCTGGCGAAGGAATAAGCATCAAAATGGAACTCCTTAACATTTTGCCACCCCAGATCACAGTAAAACAGTGTGGCTCCAAAAACATTGTCAGAGAAGTTCCACCCAAACTCATCCCCATATGCTACGTTGTGCTGTCCCAGATCATTATCCTTGGACTGGCAATGCAAAGTCATGTTCTTTCCAGGTCCTAGGCTGTTCTTGATGCTCACATGTTTGGTGCACTCAACAACAGTGGTGAACAATCCTATTGCCACCACCAGGGTCACAACGTAGTATCTTGTTACCCTAGCTAAGCCACCCATCTGAAGGATTTCAAAAATGGATAGGTACTTGAACAGGAGGAACATATATAGGCATTGGTTTTGGTGTGCTTGTTTGTGAAATTCTAGGGGAACTTGTTTTTCTCTTTCTTTCTTTATTATTTTCCCTTTTAGCTGTCACCAGGTATTGTTTAGATTAATCTTCATTGCATAACATTAACATCTTTAAGATCTCTGAAATTAATGTAATTTCTAGCATTTTCGGTAGAAAAGCCGAGTATTTATAATTTAATTAAGTATTGTACAGTAAAATTCATAGTTGTGTTGTTCTAATTTTATTCTTTTTTTACAATGATATAACTCTATTTAAATGAAAACTAAATAAGACCAATAAAGTTTGAACTTTTATATGAGGTACAATAAATGTTAAACTGATGTTGTTTATTAAGAATATCTCTAAAAAATATTTATTTTTTTCATTTCCTTCAATAACATTCTTTATTTTTTTATTTTTCTCAATAGCACTCTTTATTCTTTAATTATTGAAATAGCACTTTTTTATTTTATTTAATAATACTCTTTTTTCTGTAATAGTTATTAAAAATTGATATTATTAGTTTATTAAAATTAAGATAAAAAATAATATAAAAATAATTGAATTATTTTTTCACAAAATGCAAATAAAATAAAATGAAATATTTTATAGGTTTTTTAACTAATTAATTATAATAGGAAAAATGATAAATTATTTATTTTATACTTTATAATAAATTGAATTTTGGCATAATAAATTGTAATAATTTTGTGATTTTATTTTTATATTAAAATTGAGATTGGAAGAAAAAATTATAATAAATTATAAAATTGTTATTTGAATTAAAATTTGTATTTTTAGTTTGTTAAAAAAATATAAATAATTAATGACAAAAATCAAATAAATTTTTAATAAAGATAAAATTTAATTTTCAATAAAGATAAATTTTGATTTTTGATAGAGATAAATTTTGATATATTATTAAAGATATCATTTGATCTTTTATAAAGAATGCAATTTTATATAGTCAGAAAATTCATGAAATTTTCATCAATCTTCAAAACAAAATGGAAAGTTGTATAGAGATAAAAGAGAGAATATAGGAAAAAGACTTATTTTCGATAAAGATGTAATTGATTTTTTGATAAAGATAAAATTTGAGTTTTGATAAAGATAAAATTTATGTTTCATTTCACACAAAATATTTGGTGTACTATTAACTAAACTATTTAATGAATATATGATTGTCATTTATTTTTTTCTTTATGTCTAAGGTGTATTGCATCATTTCAATAATTAATAGTTTTTAAGTAATAAACATGACATTTAAAAGCAATTCACAAATAAATTAAATTTTATTTAAAATTTTTAAACCATTTAATTAATATTTATTTACAAAAATACTTCAACAATTTTATTTTATTTTTGCTATTAGTTATTTATATATTTTTTAACAAATGAAAAATACAAATTTTAATTCAAATAAAAATTTAATAATTTTTTATAATTTTTTATTCCAATATCAATTATAATACAAAAATATAACCAATAAATTATTATAATAAAATACAATCACAAAATCATAAAAAAATAAAAAAAACAAAAAAAAACAAAAAAAAACAAAAAATAATAATCATAATTAATGTATTAACGGTAAAAAAATAAAAATAAAACTAAAAAATTAAAAGAGTATTATTCAAAAAAAATAAAAAAAAATGTGTTATTTCAAAAATTAAAGAATAAATAAGTGTATTGAAAGAAATAAAAAATAAAGAGATATCAGTTAAATAAAAAAGTCAATAAAAAAGTATTATTTTAACATAAAAAGATAAAAAAGAAAATAAGAGAGTGTTATTTCAGGAATTAAAAAATAAAAAATATTATTTAAAAAATAAAAAATAAATAATAATATTGAAGAAAATAAAAAATAAAAAGATGATAATAGAATAAAAAATCATATTACTCGTATTGAAATGGGGTTATATATATATATATATATATATATAT
>Ga0099824_1001409_pt1 | contig 33648 bp, 14 predicted proteins | sample SiratrowhiteBW_FD_76837 | JGI IMG/M metagenome (GOLD analysis project Ga0099824, IMG submission 76837) | Root nodule microbial communities of legume samples collected from California, USA - Siratro white BW | ecosystem: Host-associated > Plants > Roots > Nodule | place: USA: California... | reverse complement strand
TGCTTTTCCCTCTCAAATTGTCCTGCATTTTCAGATGGGAAATGACAAAAGCAACCCTTTGCAAAATGACAAACATGAACCACGTAATCAGAAAACCATCTGTGTTTCTCTTTCTTTGCCACGTCGGAGTGTCAAATGGAGGTAAGAGAAAAAGGAGTGTCATACTATCATTTTCCTTTTTCCTATGTCCATCCAAAAACTGATGAAAGTTGAGATATATTTTTTTAAATAAACACAAGTTATTTTTATTTGTTGAATTGTATTAATAATGAACATGACCAAATGAGAAAGAGAAAGTTTTATTTGTTCGGTTGATCTGTACTTCAATTCTTGACTTAAATATAATATAACATGAGTCATCAAATATAAATTATATCAACCAATTAATTAAATTAATTATTTTATATAATCTTAACTTCATTTAATGAGCATCTCTTTTTCCTTCAACATTTCACTCATAAAAAAAAAAATCGTGTCACTATACACGATTTCATGGAACATGTAAAAGGAAATTATAAATCGTATTAGGAAGCAAGACGTTTACGGAAATTAAAAAAATAAATAAAATTAAAAGTCATCCTACAATATAAGATTTCGTATACAACAATGGAAAAAAATAATTTTAAAGTCATATTTCCTAACTCAATTTCTTTATTTCAAAATCATACTTCTACATATATGAATTAATTTAATTTTATAATTTTTTTCAGAAATTACCCATTTCAATGATTACTTTCTAAATTTGTACCATTTATATAAAAAAAAGTATATCAAAAACTTATAGTAAAGTTGATGTGCAATCAAGATAAACCATCAATCTTCAAATATTTCATATTCTTGTCTTACATGAAAAATCAATAAGAAAACATTATTTCTCTATTAGTAATTTTAAAAATTTGACACCTGAAATTTATGAATGTTATGTAACAATAAAATTGTTAATAATATTATCTACAATTCAATATAAATATGACCAAACAAAATATGTCAAGGTAGATAGATTATTTAGTAAGGTAGATACATTATTTATTAAGAAAAAGTTAGAAGAAAAGAATTGTACAATTGTCCATTATTTCTATTATATTTCATCAAACTTTGTTTCAAATAAGATATATTTAAAATGCTTTGTCAAATTTGACATACCAGATAAATATGCACAAAATTTGAAGAGGAATGTTATAGATTCATTTCTTTTATTCTTATAAAACAAGAGTGTATAAATTGTATTATATTTTGTTAAGATTTATATAAATGTAAAGTATTCAAATGTCCTTTGTATTCTAATTAATAGAAAATATATGCACACAATTACTTAGGTTGCATATATTTTATTTGTAATAATAAAGAAATATACATTCTATTAAGGGAGAATAATTAGCTTTACAAATAAAATTGTTTCCTATTAAGGATAATTGTAGTTTTTTTCTAATAAAAAGGTGATATTGATAGACAAAGATAATGTAGTAGTGATAATTATGTGTGATTGTATGACTAAATTACAGTGGCTCTACACTTCTATTTTGTGTACTCTACCTCACATAGGGCTCAAAGAGATGGAGAAGATAGAATTAGTGTAAATTGTTTGATGAGACAAGAAAAAAAAAATTAAAATGATAAATATGCTGTTTTCCTTTGTCACTTATTTTTATTTATTTGTTATTTTTTCATTTTTCAATCAACATCTGATTTGTATTTTATTTTCATGTGTATAAGTCATAGTAGTTCAATTATAGATTAATATTATTTGTAATAGACTCAATGTGTTTTTCTTATTGAAGGTAATTTTATTCAGGACAAAATATAATCTATTTTAATTAAGTTACAAAACTTATCTTATGGATCAAACCAAACTACATATCTAGAACTCAAATTTATTGGTTATCAGGTTAGATCAATTCTATGTCAACTGAATTCATTCATGATCATGATTAATCTAATTTATAAGAAATTGTAATCGAAATCAACTCCATAAACATAAATTTTAATATGTATTAATTAAACAAAAAGTTTTGATAAATGTGTGTAAAATAGATCACTTGCTAAAATAGAATAATACTGTCCATTAAGGTTAGTGTGCTAAAGATTAATGATATATTTAGTAAAATGGTAAAGAAAGGGGGAGATAAAATGGATGAAATAAGCTTGGTTGAATGGAAATTAGAGAAAGGAAACATAGGAAGGTGTAGACTCCATTTTTTTTTTTTTTTTACATTTTTGCTAAAATGCTTAGAAATAGGAGTAAAAAATATTGTGACTCAGATTTTATAATAATTTTTAATCATCAAAAATTGATAAATGCTAGTAATGTTTTATTTAAAGAAGATTTTTAATCACCATAAAAATTTAAAATCTATTTTTGATAAAAACATGATTTATTATGTCATTTTATTTTATATCTTTATTTTCTTCTTCTGCCAAAACTCTTATTAAAAAAGTAGCCACAAGGATGGTTGTTTTGTGCTTAGAGTAAACAACTAGATAATGAAGTTATCATATATACAAAATAGATATTAATATACAAAGTTAAAAAGAGTTTTTAAGAATGACATAAAATAAATTAAGTAAGTATTATTAATTATTTCAAATTCTAAAAAATACTTTTTGTAAATAATATCTAAAATCAAATTTGTCTTTATTTATCTATTGGCAGTATTTTTACGTCATCACATAAAGCAACCAGTAAAATATAGTCACATATAACTACATGTGAAAAATAAAGAAAAACATGAAATATAGTCTATTTTAGAAGTTTAATACGATGCAAGGCTTATTTTATTCTTTAAAAAATTATAAAAATTGGAGGAAGATTAAATGTTAATTTATAGTTTCAATGTTTTGTTACAACTAACTATGTGTATTATCATATAAAACACTATAATACCTTAAATAAAAGTTTTGAAGAAAATCATTAGATTTGAAAAAATATTAAAAATTACACAAGTACACAAAATAATCTTAATACAAAATAACTAAAAGATGTAAAACAATTTATGTATGACGAGAAATATTAGTTTCACCTTGTAAGAGCAAAATATTTTCAATTTTCACTGTTCCTTAATTTTCAAATGTGAAACAAAACATGTTAATTGTTTTCAATCTTAATTCATAAATGTAGACAAGAAAAGGTTAAATGCAAGTTACTATTTTAATGTTCTTGAAAAAGCGAATCAATATAAAAAAAATCTTTTAATTTCTGTTATGCCTTTTATATATTTTTTTTTAGAAAACGATCAATTTGGTCCCTAAAAATTCGGAACACTGGCTTACAAGTTTTTAAATAATATTTTTGAACTTGACTCCTTAAACAAACTTTCATTTAATATATTAATGTTCACAGGAGTTTACATAATCAATAACTATATCATAATGTCAAGTATATATTTTGGTTAGAGAAAATTTTGTTTAATATTTATTTTTGTATCAAAATATTAATTTCAATTGTATATTGTTTTTTTATAGACCCGTTTGAATCTTTAATGGAGTTGTAGTCAAACATTTTAGTAGTTTTGTACTATTCCTTTAAAGTTGCTTGCTAGCTTAATAGAACATGTTGTGATAGAAGGAATAAAGAGATTTCATATATCTAACATAGGATGCATGGAGAGGCACACCAACAGATGTATATATATATATATATATATATAAACTCTATAACTATAATGCATGAATATAGATATTAAGTGAGATTTCCCTTAAATTTATGATAGAATTAATAATTATTATAAGTTTATTTTTTAAACAATTGAAAAGGGAGGTTAAGTGAGCAAATTTGTCACTTGAAAACATGAAAGAAGATGAATCAGTTGTAAAATCTTAAGTTGAACACCATCATGAATGAAGTGTAAGTCAAGTTCAAAATGCTTCAAACATGAGTGCATAATAGGGTTGGCGATGAGTAAAACAACTCCAAAATTGTCGAAATATACTTTCAATGTTGATGAAAGAATTTGTAGTTCAATTAAAAGAGAGGTGGTTCGTTGAATTTGTGTTAGAACAACAACAATTCTTCTATATTATGCTTTTGTGGTGCTACAAGACATTATTTTTTGTTTGTGAGAAGCCCATGAGATAAAATATGAGCCAAGATACACACAAAATTCAATAGTTGATTTTCGATCATCCAGGTCAGATCCCTAATTCGCATTACTAAAGCCAATGATGGAGATATCAAAACATGTGTGCAGAAGAAAGCCATGATTCATGGTGCCTACAAGGTATTGTGAGATGTGTTTGACTGTCTTCCATTGGTGTTCTTGAGGATAATGTCTATATTGACATACCTTGTTAACACAGTAGAAAAGTTTTGGTGGTGTGATCGTGAGATATTATTGAGTACCAATTATAGAATGGTAGAATGTTGGATCAATGACAACAATTGTGTCGTCATGAGTAAGAAGTAGAGAAGAAACCATAAGAGTAAGACGTAGAGAATAAACCATAAGAGTAAGTTGAGGATTAGAGCCAAGCATTTTTGTCTCATGTAGCATGTTGTGTATATACTTTATCTGAGATAAATGAATATTGTCATTCCTATTCCAAGAAAACCTCGACAACAAGAAATAATGCAAAGAACCTAGGTCTTTTAAACTAAAATGATTATGCAACATAGAAATAAGTTGGTTAATGGTAGAAAATGAATTACTTGTGATGAGTTTATTGTCTACATAACCAAGAATATATATGACAAAGAAATCTTGGAATTTTGTAAACAAAGATGAATCATTGTTAGTCGAATTAAAACCCATAAAAATAAAAGTGGAACTTAGTTTCTAAAACCAAGAAAGAGGAGTCAGTTTAAGACTGTATATAGCCTTTTTTCAATTTCCAAACGAGATTGGAGTTATAGAAAACAAAGCTTGAGGGTTGTTACATGTAAACGGTTTCTTCCAAATCCCCATGAAAAAAAACATTATTTATCTCTACTTGATAAATGGGTCATTGTGATGATAATGCAATCGTGAAAATTATACAAATGGTGGTAGGCTTAACAACAACACTAAAGGTGATTGTATAATCAAAATTAGTAGTTGATGAAAACCTTTGGTCACCAACCTTGCTTTCTGATACAGGAAGGTCACATATGCATTAAACTTACTCTTAAAAACCCATTTGCATTTGACAGTAGTTGCACCAACTAGGAGAGAAGAAAGAGACCAAGTTTTTGTTTTGAACGAGTGCATCATACTCAGCTTTCGTAGCATTAAACTAGTTAAGATTTGACATAGCTTTTTGATAGTTGTATGTTCCATGATAGTTAATGAAGATAGAACATTAAAAACCTTAGGTTTAAAAATCTTACCTTGGCTCAAGTTACCATAGGACGAGCACTGACATCGTGTGATGGTATAGAAGTAGGCGCTTAAGCTGTAGAAGATGGTGAGGTACAAGAAGTACTATAGTCATGCAAAATAGGACTTGGACTATTAGAGTTCATAGAATTACTATTAGATGCAACAAAGGTTTCAAGATGCAAAGCGGTAAGAGGAGAATTATTCGGCAAGGAAATATTGTCAAAAGAAATGCAAAAGATAAAAGGATTATTGGATTGAGAATAAGGAAACAATTTTTCATTGTGAATAACATGACATGAAATACATGTCTTACCAGAAGGTGAGAAAGAGTAAACATTTACTTTAAGAAGTATCAACCAAAATAGAATTTAAGATGCGTGACATTTCATATCCTATTGATTGTCCAAAAGGATACTTCAGTCAGTATGCTCCTTTCTTAGCATCATCAAATATTCAAAAAAGGTATTTCCCAACTGGAGGAAAATTTTCCCTCACTCTTTGTGTGCGTCACTATTTATTTTTCATACAAGATCATCTTAGTGGAAACTTCTCAGTTATAACTTTGAATTATATCACCTAGTTGCCTTTTATTTGCAAAACCTCTTCTCAAATTCTCGATTTGTCTTTTATCTCGTTTATCATATCTAAGCTTCCTTGTAGGCATTATTAGTTGATATTTATGTTGAAGAGGGATCGATGAAAGGAGGACTCACCTATCTTGATCTGGATCATTATGACAACCCATATGTTAGATTGTATAGGGTTTGTGGTTAACTATAAGGTGTTGTAGGACCAAAAGACTTATAACAACTTGTTTGTCTGTCTTCTTTTAGCTGTCAGAGCCTCTTCTTAGTCTTTGAGAGAATGATCTTATTTAGTTCTTTGAGTTATCCATTTGTTTGAAAGCGTTTTATGAAGCTAGTTATGTGTTGGATGCTAAAATCCTTATAGAAGTTAGTTAGTCTTTATCCATAAATTTTTTTGTATTGCTTATTATAGTGACACAAGCTTTGGACTAACATAAAAACTAGTAAATATATATATATAATTTAATTAAAATTTATTTTTTAATTATTCTTGAAGAAGATTTCATCAACCATAATATTATATGTTGTACAATTATATCTTTTAGGATTTTGTAGGTTTATTTTTTTCTTGAAATGTATTAACTCATGATTTTTTTTATCAAATTATTGAAATTATCTTGTAAATATAATGTTTCTACTTTTCAATTATTAACTATTAATTTTATTATTTTTAATTTCTAATGTTTATCAGTTCGTTTATTTATTTAATTAAATATATATTTATAAAAGCAAATTTTATTTTAGTGAAAAAGTTTTTATTCTATATTTTTTCTCTTATAATATAAGTTGGCAACATTATTGTAGCAATAAACATTTAGATTTGAGAGTGAAGTGCCTTTCAGATATAACCACTCGTCAAAACATAATTTAGATCTTGGACATGAGTGGATTCAGAAGTCTATTTCCATCAGAACACAGTCCAGTCAACAGTTTCACACATCAATTCCAACCTCAGGACATGTCACCTACAAATTAGTGCCATAGAGTTTGCAATCAACTTGCACAGAGCCACATGCAAGACTTTGCGTTTCAGATATAAGGTCGTGCTTTAAACACAGATTAAGTCATCTTTTTGAAAATAGGTGATTATTGTCTCACACCATTTTCCCTTTCTTGGTCTAGCACTTCCCCATATTTCCCTGCTTAGACATTCCTATCACATGCTTAACAAACCTAAAGGAAACTCATCCGTCAATTTTGGTGTTTTAGTTCCACTTTTCACTTTTAACTTACCGGATTTGACCTTTCCAATTCTCACCACATACTTTAGTACACATGGGTGTGAAAAATGTTTAGTTTCCACCAAGATTTTTTTAGTGTGAATATTGGAAATTAATGTTAAAGGTCACACCTTGGCAGACATAAATTGTTAAATTAAATTATGAAACCAATTGATTTTCTGTTTCGAAACAATAACCTGCGTACCACTAGTGTACACCATGTACTCCCTTGTATCACAAACATTCGCACAAAAATAAATATACATCACATTCTAGCATTATTCTTTCTCAAATGTCTTAGTAGAAAGTAATGGTTCACTTTGGTTACTATGGGATAATCATGTACTTGCCTTGCTCCAATGTGAAGAGTAAGTTATCTTAACAAAGGGGAAAATGATACTTCACACTACACACCTACGAGAGCATATCTTTTGTGAATTCTTCAACCAAATCATCAGCGATTGTACATGCTGTCTCTCTTTCCAATGCATCAATCTCATCATTCGTTAGCCCAGACCAGGAAATAGATCCTAGATCTTGTGCCACAAAACTATCAAGTGAATAAAGAGACGTGTTAGATGTTGGATGTAAAGAAACACGGACAATGTCCCATACTAACTTTAGTAGTTCCTTCCCACATGGTGGAGGCTGCATGCAGGAATTGCTTAGTTTCCTTCTGAATCTAGACAGTGTCAAAGGTGGTCCAAGAACTATGGAAAGTGCCTCATTTGACAAATCAAGCAAAACCTTGTGCTCTAACTTATTCTTGTTATCATCTTTTGTGGATCTTTCATCCTCCTTCACCAATTTCCTATGAGATTCTTCCACTTCTTCAAAAACTGAGTTGCTGATATATTTATCCCATGAACCGAAGTACAAACCAGAGGCAACAAGCAGATCTCTTACATAAGATTCTGCTGGATCATCCAAGTGAACTAATTCAGACTCTACCGGCTCCTGCTTCGTAGTGAAATCATCAGAGCCGTCAGAATCAAGTTGACTGAGTTGCCTCTTTAGCTCTGTCAAATAAACAATGAGGATACATTTAACTATATATGCTCATTCAACAAAACAACAATGAGAATACATTGAGATTCTATTTATGAACTGTCTGTGATATCATTGCATAAATTTGAAAGATGAAACTGTTTCTCACCATTCAAACCAGAGCTGATATCTCTAAAAACCTTGGGAACAAAAATATCATCTAATGAAGATGCATCTGGAGTTGATGTTAGACTTGAATACCCAATCTGTCTCCATTGTTCTTCATCAGCATAGCTGCACACAGATGCAGGACTAGGAGGTACCTCGGTGGAGTTCTCCTAAAGGATCATATATGACACAAACTGATGATTAGATAGCGATCATTTATGCATCATAACTGAAAACAAAGATCATTGAGGAGAATGCTGAAAAATGTATATAGCAAACTTACATGTCTGTCACCACATTTCATGAGAACAGTTGGTCCACTCCTGACATCTCTCAAAATTGGACTATATTCACTGCCATGTGATTCTACTTTTGACTGAACCCTTCTTCCAAAGAGCTTCCCTCTTAGACCAAGAGTATATTTGAAATTGGAAAGTTTTGCTTTAATATTAAGTCCATCTTTCTTCTGCTTTTTAACGCCCACAGGCCTTGCTTCAACAGCTTCAAGCTTCCTCTGAATAAGGGCACCCGTTAAAACGTGGCGGTCCTCCAAAAGGAGCCTTCCAAATGATGTCCCTGATGCAGGGGCAGACAAGGATCTTTCAAGGTTCCTAGGAGACAACTCCTTGTGAAACAATACATTGTCATCTAATTTATGTCTACAGGAACATGTTTGTAATTCTTTTTTCTCGTTCAGAACTCCCCACTGGCTCTTGTCATTTGCACCCTTTATAGTATCTGGCTTTAGTCTAACTTTGTCATTGTCTAAATAACAAGCCACTTCAGGAATGTCCAAATGCAGTTCATTTTTTACAGTATTTCTTAGCCTCTCTGACAAGAATCTCCTAGTATCTATGTTGAAAAATTCTGGGGAACTTGGTCCATTGAGCTGCATTTTACTTTTGTATGATCTTGTTGATTCTGAGCGGAGTAAATTAGGTTCAGCATCTCTAATCCTACGTTCTCTGACCTCTTTAGCATCAGATAGTTTATCATTGAAAGGTGTCTCAGTTCCACTACCTCTAATCCCTTGGAGTTCACACTTCAACCGCTCTCTCACTTCCTCAAGAAAATCTTCTATACCTTTTCTCCCATGTAAGGTGCCTGATAAACTGATGCAGTTCTCTTCATGGTTGCAATTGCAAATCCTTTCAGAACCAGGCTTCAAGATAACTATCTGAGTGGGAGAAGCGCATATATCTAATAATCTGCTTCTGGATTTCATCATTAAAGACTCCTCAAAGTCCCTACTTTTTGTTCTACTTCTTAATGGAAAGGATTCTTTTTTCTTAGATAAGATTGGCTCCATCAGGTCACCATTAGGTAGCTTTGTCTTAAATGACTGGCTATCTGTCTTTGAACTCGCAATATGTTGCATGTTCTCCTTGCTCAGGTTCTCTTGAGAAAGCATTCTCCTAGAACCACCAATTTCAACACCCTTCGGCCATTCCTTAAACCTTGTTGCTTGATACGCTTCAAATTCTTTCTTGAATTTTTGGAGTTCCTCTTCTTGAGGATGTTCCCTTGGCCTTGCCTCTCCAAAACTATGTCCCCCTTCATCATCATCATCATCATCATCATCATCATCATCATCATCATCATCAATGTATTGATAAAATGAATCAAATTCCATATGGCTATAAGAATTCAAGTTTGAAGAACCCCTACCAACCCAACCTTTTCCATTCATTTTCTTCTTTGAAAACTTCCTCTCCATATTTTCATGTGTGGTCTCATCCAATGGAACTACAGATTTAGTGTCTAATGGTAATGGCATGGTGTCCATCCCCATCAACCTTGCCACAAGGCTAGGGGCATTATTTCTGGCGCCTGATTGTTTGGAAAAATCCTCTTTGTTCTGTTTTTTCACTGAATCCATATTTGAGTAACTAATTTTCTTTGACCAGCCATTTTCTACTTGACAGGAGTACTGAAATTCACCAGAGTTCATTCCATTTTAGAATTGTAAGAAAAATATGATGTATGCATTGTGAATGAAACATGTTATGAAATGATATGTGAAAACCCTTAGCATATAAAGGTATGTGAAACGAAACTTACTGGTAATTCTCCTTCTGCACAGTGGACCTGAGAGGTTTCTACTTGCAGCTCCATGCCATTTCCAGATGTTTCCAGATCTGCATGACACACAGTATGATAATAAATCAGAATATATCTAACTAGCTGAAGAGGGATAAAATAGAACTTGATAATAATAACAACAATTGTGATAATAATTATTCACAATACAATAAACCGAGTCTCAGCAACATATCTTACAAAATGCAACAAACTCCCTGATGTTTAGATTGCTTCATACCATTTAACACAATAAACTTTAAACATGACAAGGAAATAAGAGTGAAGTCTCTGTTCAATTTATAAAAATAATACTTACCATCGTTATTGTTCTTATGGGCATGAATTTTCTTGGCCATCCTACCCTGATTGAACTCGAACATGTGCAATAGGCCACCCATGTGGTCAAAAGGTCAACTAGAACAATCTCATGTTATCAATTTCAGGGTTCATATCTCAAACAATAAAAATTCAGGTCCTTTCCTCTCCCTCTATACCATGTGAAATGAACCAGCACTCTTCCTTTTCACACCCTGGATTGCCAGAAGTTAATGGAGGATCAATTGAAGAGTTGTTTATAGTAGAATAACCAGATCTTAAAATTAAATAAAATCGTTTAGCTGTAAGATCCAAGTTACGTTGTTTCAGAGAAATAACCAATCAACTCCTTCAACGTAAAGCATATACAAAAGCTGCACTTTTTGCATTTTGTGAATGATGTTATAATTGAATGAGTAACCTTGCTAACATAAGGTGAAAAGCCTTCTAGACAGTATTGTATTGCATTCGATGTAGAACATAATATTGAAATCTAATTGATAATAACATAGTAATAGCGAAAGGAAAAGAAAACTGACCAATGTTTTTCCAGTTTTAGATGAACGATAGAATTTGAATATTATTGATATAAATTTATGAATTGGCCTATTAGAAAAAAAAAATTAGAAAACTTTGACTTTCATGCACACCCTGAAGAAAAAGAAGAACCTTAGCCTTCTAAGCACCCCATAAATCAACAACTTCAGAATCCATTGACGGAAAAGCGAATCAGAGCAAAGAGAAAACCCAACCACAGGTTTCTGAGAAAATGTAGGAAAAGCAAGAAGTACCAAAAACTCTGAACCTCAAAATTCCGGCACCAGTTAGAGCTTACAGTAAAGAAAATAAGATTGTTCCATCTTGTTTTATCAGAACCATAAACATCGTACAGTACAAGTGATTCCTTCACTAAACACGTGAATGCACTTTTGGAAAAAAGCGAGAAACAGAGAACATGTCGCATCAAAATACACATACCAATGAGAAGAACCAAAACAAACACCGTATCCGCCAACTGAACTTCAGCTGCGAACCAGTTCTCTTGTTACAGAAACAAGAAAGTGGGTGTTCTTGAAAAGCATCAAAGCTTCAAACTTGATAACAAAACTGGCAAATTCTTGAGGGAGGGGGAGAGAGAGAAGTGTGTATGTATGTGTGTCATTGAAAAGTGGAAAATTTGTGAAGTGGGATTTGTATTAAGAAAGAAAGAAAGCCAAGGATGAAAACTTCATTAGAAAAAGTATTGATAATGAGTTAATAATGATGAGGACAAAGGAAAAAGCTACTATATTCATAGCGTAGGAAAAGGGAACAAGGCCTCTAATTCCATTGCTGGAAGTGAATGAATGAAAGCGAAGGTTCCCTCTCTGCCATTTATTTAGTTAATTGCTTAATCATTCTCATATTTTCATTCTTTTTCTTTCTTTTTCGATAAATCTGCTGTCACTCTTGCTGTACCTAGAACACCCTTTTTTTTGTTTTGGTCTAGTGATTAGACTCATGGGTTTGTGTTTTTCTTAATTTCTATCACTTTTCTTGTGAATGTTGCGATTTCCATGTGGGTGGAATTTCTTTACCATGGGAGTGAATCAATTGAATTTAACAGTTAGATACAATAAATAATGTTATTATTACGAGGGAAATGAAATCTTAGAAAGTCGTTGATTGAGGGAGTGAAATCAGGAAAAAATGAACCCCAAAGACTTGGTTACAACCCAAATTCGTACATTTTTAAATTCTATATTCCTGCAAAATGGATGGTAATGGTCTTCAATGCCTACGATTTAGGACGGTTACTTGGTAATAGAAGCCAAGTTCACAATCAAATAAGATTTATTTATTATTATTATTAAGCAGATGATTTTGTAGTTAAGCAATAACTCCGCATAATCCTTGTGAGGTAAGTAAACTGTGCACAGCAAGGATAGCTTAAGCAGAGAAGTAAAAGGGAGAGTTGATGAGTTGAAAGTCAAAGAAAAAAAAGGTGATAATGATGAAATATTATTAAAGATAAATTTTCACATGAGTTATAATATTATATTATTATGGAATAAATATTGGCATGATATGATTGCAGTTTGAGATCACGTAACAACCAGCTCAGAAGTCCGTGGTTTTGCAGTTGTACGCGCACGACGCCTCCATTTGGCGCTAGATATCATGCCACTTTGGAATTTTGGTTTTATTTATTTGTCTTCTGCCCCTCTTAGTTCTCTTTCCTTTATCGTATGTTAAGTTTAGAATAATAATAATACAAAAGAACTGAAAATGCAAGAGCAAGAATAAAAGTAAGATGCTACTATAAAAAAATGCAAGAAGGAAAGTTAAAGAAAAAATTAAATATGTATAGAAAGTTGGATAAATATTCTTAATAAAAAAAGCATGTCTACAAAAATTAGGGGTTTGTTTTTTTTTTACGTAGTATGCAAGATATAAACCTTGCAAAAAAAAAATTGAATTTTCCATTGTACTTTTCCTCGTTCAATATATTTAAGTCAATTCCAATTATATGAAACTTATTGTGTACATGTTTAATTATTTGAACTCCACTCTCATCATATCATATATATCTTAAAGTGGACAACTCAAATTATAGGTTTTTGCATAAATTGTTTTGATTGTGTATTTTATACCTGTGCATAAAATTTTGGTGTTTAACTTCACATCACTTTATATTTTATATGTTTATAGATGGGTGCATTAGGAGGAGGGATGATGATTTAAAACATAGGTTATGTTATTGCTCTCCGTTATAAATTAGTGTTGGTTCTATTTATCTCATGGTTAGTCTTGTGTTATTACCATTAGTTTTGTTAACAATTATTATTTTGTGCAAGTATAACGTAATTAAATTTTATATTATTTTGATAATATTTTAATCCCCTTTTTTCCATTTGATTGTTGTGTCTATTTAAAGGATGGTATCACATTGGCTTTGCAATAGGAGATATAATAACAAGAGGAGTTTCGTTTGGGCTTCTATATTAGGATGGTTGGTGCAATTTTGCATACAAATTATCCTAGATTTCAAAAAATTATGAAAATACTTCATGCTTAAGAAAATGCTATCACTGAAGATGATTTCGCTTTCACATACAGAATGAATTTGTATTGGGTTAATAACTGATTAGGAGTATTTTTGTTTAAAGGTAAAATCATACATAAATGACATGACTTTAGTAGAAAAATAATATTCAAAATATGACAATGGCAATAAGAACATACAATTATAATACGAGAACAAGAGAATCAAAGAGGTTGAAAAGCTTTTAAATCTTTCTTTAAAAAATTCAAACACATCATTTCAAAAATTTGATAAAAGAATCAAACATATTATTAAAAAAATTATTACATAATTTTGATTAAAAATTATAAATCATCCTATACATTGTATTATTCCATTTACTTTTTTATTATTAACTCGTAATATTTACTATTTTATTAAAAACAATTTAAATAACTAAAAAACATTATTAAATAATTTGTTAAATAAATAAAGAAATTATAAACAATTTTTTTATATTATTTTAATAAATTATAATAAATCATTTATTAAACCCTTTTAAATAAATCAAACCATTTATTAAAATAATTGTTAAATTCTTCAATGAAATTATTACACAATTTATTCAATAAATAAATATTTGAATCATTCAAGGAAATTATTACACAATTTACTACAATTATTTTTCATTTTTTATCAAAAAAATTCTATATTCATATTTTTCAATTTACACAAATAAAGATCCCAACAAAAAATCAAGTTGTGTTCTGTAAGTCACAATTTTGGTGCAAAATTAATACACATAAGTCGTCACATTATGTGTATTCTTTTTCCCACTCAAATTGTACTACTCACATAAGACTTCACCTTTAAAAAAAATACTCCTAATCAATAATTAATATAAATTAAAATTGCGTTTATTAAGCATGACTATTTTGATTATTTTACTTAACTTAAGTCATATCCTTGGTTAACAACTTCAACTTGTTCATTTATTTATGTTAATCATGATTATGAAACGACTTCATAAACATGACTTATCAATTTATACAATATTTTTTAAATTTATCCATTCTTAGAATTGTTGCAAAATAACACATTCTAGTAAAAATGTTGTTTTGTATGTAATCAATTTTTAGGCTACTTAGGTTTTAATTCTTCATTTATTTCATCATAACACAAATACTTTGATATTAATCTAAAGTAATTATAATATATATTTTGGATAAAAAAAAATTTCCTATTATGTTTTATTTTTGTGTTGAACTCAAAATTTTATTATACAGTCAAGATGTTTTTAGTCAAATCTGGATTTACAATCAAACATATGTCAAATAATATTGTTCATCCTTCATGATTTGTTATTATTATTCCTTCTGCAACTCACGAGAAATCATTATCTATCAAATCAATCTTATCTTAAAAACCATTATAAATAATAATAATAATATGAGAAGGTCAGAAGAAAGAGATACATTCTATCTCATCATATAATAAATAAGTTCTAACATCGAAAAACTTAGTTTAACATCGAAGTGTTTTTTTCATGTATCCCATTTATGTGAAACCAAAGACTAAAGACAACAAAGCTAGAGATTAAGAATTGCTACACCTTGAAGAAATTGTGATACCTTTTAAGATCTCCCTCAAAAACAAAAATATAAAATAGAAGTATTTTTTTTTTTACAAAAACACATCATAAACTTGATTATGATTATGTAAGAGTTTCATTCGGTAAAAACTTTGTTTCCATTGTGTATTGTCATTTTGTACTCCCAATTTCAGAATAAAAACGAGTTTCCATTATATAAGAAACTCTCGTACACAGATTTTGTTGCCAATTTCGTTAACGCACACAATTGAAATATGTTTCCGTTATGAACACGTATCGATGGAAATATGTTTTTGTCAAAGGCACTTTCGTCAAATAAAAAAAATACCAATGTGTAAGGAGGTTCGAATAGCAATCAAGGTATGCCAATAAACAGGTTAGACATTAATGCATTAATGTTTTTTCTCCTAATATATTGGGCTTTTGGGTTGGGCTTGCCAAAATTTAAGTCTCGAGTTTAATTTTGATTATGTTTTTTTTTTCACTAAAATAAAAACATAATATCACTCTCCATTAAATCGGCAATACAAGGAGACTAACTTAATGAATTAGCAATATCATGAGTTGTCGTAAACATTCTTAAATATGTCCAATTCCTATGTATAAAGAAAAATCAACAAGTTGGAATTGGAATAAGATGAAAAACATGAGCACTAGCTAATGATGTTGCCACCGTTGCAAAAGTATGGATATTGTTTGCCTTTTAACAAACTTAACAGGTCCGTTTGTTTCTACAGACGGAAAGATGGGTAGCGAAGAAATGAGGTGAAAGTTGAAGTTTCGAGGAATAAAAAATCAATTAAAGATGCATAACAAGAACAAAAGTTTCAAACAGTATTTCTTCGATAAATTGGAGAGATTTGCGAAGAAAGTACCTTTTGCATTATATTTTATATAATTAATATAATAATTTATTAAAATATATATTTATATTATATAAAATAAATGTAATTAATGATAAATATAAATAATAATTAAAATAATACTAAATTTAATAAAATTATAAAATAGTTATAATAATAAAATATTAATAAAAGTAAGAAATAATAAAATATTAATAATAAGTTATAAAGTAATAATGTATTTTGTATTTTAATTTTAATAATAATAATTTAATTTTTTATTTTAATTTTAATTTTAAATAATTGATATTTTTATAATTTTATCAATTAAAATAATAATAATTTATTAATTACACTCAATAAATTAATTTTATTTAATTTTAAATTAATTTTATTTAATAAAAAATTACTTTATTAATTATATCTATCACATCATTCACAAATTTTTATAAACTTTCCACTCAAATCTTACCATCTTTTCCTTAATCCAAACAACTAAACTTTCCACACACTTTCATCTTAAATTCACTTCCTCAACTCCACTCCCCAATCCAAACACATCCTAAGGGTTTGTTTGGATTAGGAGGTGGATTTGAGATGATTTGAAATGAAAGTATGTGTGTTTGGATTAAGAGAAAAATAGTAAGAAATGAAGGCAAAGTTTGTGAGTGATGTGATAGGTATAATTGATAAAATAAATTTTTTAATAGATAAAATAAGATTAGGTATAATTTATAAATAAAATTAAAGTTAAAAATAAATTATTATTATTTTTATCTTATAAACTTATTTTAATTTCATTATTATTTTATTATTTTTATTATTGTAATTATTATTTATGATTTTATTATTATTTTTAAAATTATCTTATTTTATTATTATTTTATAATTTATTATTAATACTTTTAAATTTTTTAGTTTATTAATATTTATAATTTTATGAAATTTATTTATTTATTTAAGTATTTAAGACGAAACATATATTAACAAAATATTTATTTTATTTTATTTAACATTCTTATTTTATTATAAATTTAATTATTATATATTTTCTAATTATTTATTATTTTAAAATAAAGGGTTAAATATTTTCTTATATTTCATTTAATTATAATCAAATTTATTTATTTATTTAATTATAAAAATGATAAATTCTTGGCAAATCACTCCTCTTATGCGAGGAAAGTTTAAAGTAAAAATTTGTTTCGTTTTTCGTAAACTTTTGTCTTGTTTTTCCAAACGAACCTCGCCTTTCTTCGCTTCCATCTTTCGGTCCGTGGAAGCAAACAGCTCCTAAGTTTGGTTTATAGATGAAAATAGTTTCTTGTAAGTTGCAATCCAAGATAACAACCCCAAATTCCATATCATACCAAAGAATTGTAGCAAATTCACCTGCCATGTGCTTTAACCATCCTACAATACTTGAAAGGTGTCACGAGTCCTTCATTCTTGCAACACTCATACCTCTTTGGTATACTTGAGAAAGATGTTCCAGTTATTTTCAATCTCCAAGTTCACACTCCGCAAAATATAGGACAATTAACACCTTTGTTAGAAAAAAATTATAGATTTTTTAGGGTAATTTAAATTGCCAAATCATCCTCAGTCCAAACCATCCTGCATTTATAATTAGACAAGGCAAATTATTTGCTCCAGCACCCAAATACTGACCTAGAATCATTTCGGTAGTATAAACATCTCTCTCTCATGAAGGTAATTTCCTAAAACCATCTTGAAATAACATTATCAGTTACGAAATTCGATAAGTGGGAATATTTCCATATATAGAGACTATCTTGGAATCCAAACAATGGAATTAGCATAATTAGTGTTAATACATCTTAAACCAATAATCGTATTAAGAAATGAATAAAATTTCTTTTGAAAATGGTTGAAAATATAAACACATTCAATTTCCTAAGACGCAAGTGATCAATGTCCTTAAAAACCTATCCACGGTATATTATGCAAGTTTCCCAGGATATAATAGGAACTTCTCGGATAGTACCAAGAATTTAAGAACTAGCAAACACGCTCTTTTATGAGCACTAATACACAGGACAATCGAAAGAAAAAAATTAGAAAAGAGAGATACTTCAATTATTTTGTGTTTTGGAGAAGTGAAGTGCCATTATTTATAGAGGGAAGAAAATGTGTAGCTCCCATGGATAGTGGGAGTCGTTTCTGCAAACACAAAGAGTGAGGAACGAAGTGGAAAGAGGCCGCTTGCAACCTAGATTCAATCTATGGAGGATCCCCTAATCTGGAGAGGAAACTGCTCATAACATTCAAAGAAGTAGAGTTATAAAACCCAAGTCCTTGAAGATTTGTAGCAAAAAGGCACTTCGTGATTTCCGCGAGAGATGTCGCGAATTTGAGTTTCTCAAAGAGAAATCACATATTTAGGCTTCGAATTGTTCTATAGTCATTTGTGATTCACGCATTTCACGGGTTTTATGTTTTAGAAATACTATGGTTATACAAATTTGGATTGCAATACTCTGTTTTTCACAACAATCCCCTACATACTGCAAAATTATAAAGAAGGAAGATAAATCCTAGGTCTCATATTAGATGTAATGCATCAAGTATAGCAAGTTATATGAACTAGTCTTAGATTGATGAACATAACATAGTGTAATTGGTATATCAATTACAATACACCTTCACAGTTCTTGTTGTTATCTATGTGTTGTGCTTACTAGGCCATTTGCATGCCCGCTATTCATGAGTGCTCTAGAGATCTTGCCAAGATCTCATGAAATGGATTTTCATCCTTAAGTCTCAGTCCCCTTTATGTTTCTAAAATCATGTTCCTCCCTAAGGGTTTTGTCAGACGGTCGGGCAAATTCTGTTATGACTTAACATAATCAATGGAAATTATTCCACTTTTTAGCAGTTGTTCTACCGAATTATGTCTCAATTGTATATGTCTATTTTTTCCATTTGTAAGTTTTATTTTTAACTGTAGCTATTGTTGATTGGCAATCACAATGTATTGATACGGATGAGATTGACTTCATTCCTAAAGGAATTTTTGCTAAGAAGTCTTTCAACCACTCAGGTTCACTTCCAGCCATTTCAAGAACAACAAACTCTGATTCCATTTTTTTATCTTGCAATAATTATTTACCTGGTTGATCTCCATGTAACTCTACCACCCCAAAGTGTAAATACATAACCACTAGTGGATTTTATCTCATCTGAATCAAAGATCTAGTTAGCATAATTGTACCCTTCTAGCACAACGGAAAATCCACTATATTCAATAGCATAATCCATTGTACCTTTTAAATATCTCATGAATTTTGCAAGTGCATCTCAATGATCCTAACCAGGACATTGAGTATACATGTTCAGTCTACTTCCTACATAAGCAATATGTGGTCTAGAAAAGTTCATTAAATGTAATAAGCTCTCAATTATCTAAGCATACTGAGATTGAGGATTCTCTTATGTTTTTATTTAACTTGGAGTTAACATTTTACTGATTTAAAATCATAATAGTCAAACTTCTTAAGAAGTTTCTTAATATATTGATCTTGGAAGAGGAATATATTATCTCTCTTCCTTATGACTTTAACTCCTAGAATCGCACTTACTTCACCCATGTCTTTCATTTCAAACTTAGATTCAAGAAATAATTTTGTTTTAGAAACTATATCAAAGCATGTACCAAAATTCAACATGTCATCCATATGTAAACATATAATGACACATTCACTATTTTCAAATTTAGTGCACATACATTTATGAACATCATTTGTAGAAAAACCATCATAAAGTAAAACATTATCAAGTTTTTCATGTCATTGTTTTGGCACTTGTTTAAGCCCATACAAAGATTTTAAAAGTTACATACTTTTTCCTCTTCAATAGGAACACATCCTCAGGTTGAGTTATATAAATTTCTTCCTCTAGTTCACCATTTAGAAAAGTTGCTTAACATCCATTTGGTGAATAATTAACTTATGGATAGATGTTAGAGCTAACAACACTCAAATAGAGGAAATCCTAGTAACTGGAGCAAAAGTATCAAAATACTTTGTGTTGGGTTTTTGAGTAAATGCTTTTGCTACTAACCTTACCTTGTAATTTTCTATAGATCCATCAGGATGATATTTTTTCTTAAATATCTACTTACAACCAATAGATTTTACTCTTTTAGGCAAATCTACTAAAGTTCGAGAATTATTTTTCTTAATTGAATCAATTTCAATCCTAATGGCCTTGTCTCAATGTTTTACATCAGAAGCACTAATAGTTTCTTAAAATCTCAAATGATCATTTTCGATAAGATAAGTGTAAAAATCATCTCCAAAGGAGGTTTCCTTTCTCTATCTTTTACTTCTCCTCACATCCTTACATATGACATCATTAGCAATATCTATAGGTCGTTTAGATATATGAGTAACCATTAAGCGAAAAATATGTTAAAAAAACTCAACATATTTTGTCTTTACTATAATATTATGTTCACTTATATAACTATTAAGACCAAAAAACCTATAGGCAACATTATGTTCCGCATAGCCTATAAACAGACAATAAGAAGTTTTAGAACATATTTTTCTTTTTTTAGGATAAGGTAGCATCACTTTAGCTAAACACCCCACACTCTTAAATATTTAAGATTAGGTTGATAACCTTTCCACAACTTATAGGGTGTTTTGCTAGTTTTCTTATGTGGTATTCTATTTTGCAAAAAATATGTTGTAAGAAGAGCTTCACCCTAAAGATTATCATGGGCATTAGAAGTAATAAACATAACATTCATAATTTCTTTAAGAGTCCTATTTTTCCTTTCAGCTACTTCATTAGATTCAGGTGAATATGATGGGGTTACTTCGTGAATGATACCCTCTTTAACACAATAATCATTAAATAGAACACATTCACCACCTCTATCTGATGTAATCCTTTTAATTTTCTTATTTAATTGATTTTCAATTTCTATCTTATAAGTTAGAATCATATCAAAAGCTTTATCTTTATGTTTTATAAAGTTCACTTTTGTGTATCTTGAATAATCATCTATGAACGTTACAAAATAATTTTCACCACCTTTAGTTATGGTTTGTTTTATGTCAACAAGATCGGTATGAATTAAACCTAACAACTCAGTTTGATGTTCTACAAAATGACATACTTTCTTTGTTATTTTAGATTCTATACATATATCACATTTCCTACTTTGTTTATCATGCATGTTAATTAACCCTAGTCATTGCAATTTAATAACATATGAAGAACTTACATGTCCTAATCTAGCATGCCATCATAAGAGTCAACAATGTAAGTCGAAGACAAAGATCTAGATTCATTAATAATCTCAAAAACATTGACACAAAAAAACCTTGATTACAATATCTCCTTCCTACAAACACATTATTTTTTGTCATCACAATATTGTTAAATTCAAATGATACTTTGACCTCCACCTTTCCCAACATAGTTACAGAAATCAAATTAACTCTAATAGTATGTTTGGTTCTGTGGGTGAAGTGTATACGAAGATTGATTTGCATGGATGGACTATATTTAGTTGAACTGATTGTCGACGATTCACTTTGCAGGAGAGATTGCTCGCATTATGTAAGAGATTTGCGTGGAGAGCCAAGTCAACCCAAATAAAATGACATAAATGGCCCTTGTTTGAAGATGTTTTTCCTGTACCAATGCATAGTCATTTTTTCCTATGACCCATGCCTACTTTTGTTTTTGAATTTTCCTATGTCATATCCAATCTATAAACTATATATTATAAATTTAATATATATATTTATAATTAACTATATTAATTATATATTATAATATAATAAAAATAATATTAAAATAAAAAATACATTTTAAACGTATTTATATAATTTAAAGATTTAATGATATGGTTAATAGAAATAAATAATAATGATATAAGTGTAATATAATAAAAGTAGGTGTCATTATTTACAATAAATATAAATTTATATAATGATAATATTGTTATCACAGAAAAATAAATATAAAAAATAATATTGTGTAAATTTAGTATAGAAAAATTAATAAGTTTAGTTTATTAATTATATTTAACAATTTAATAATATTTATTTTAAATTAAATTTAAGTAAGGTTAATTTTATTATTAAATATTTTTTGTAAAAGTTACTAAAACTGTCAATATTATAATTAAATTAAAAATATATTATTTTTAATTATTTGTATAGTTAAGGGTAAAATTGTAATTAAAAAATTTTGTTTACTAAAAATAATTCAAAACTAATTTACACATATCACATCATTCACAAACATTTCCTTCAAATCCTTTCAAATCTTATCATCTACCCATTAATCCAAACAACCTTACCATCCACACACAATCCACAAATTCATTCAAATTCACTCTCTCAAATCCACTTCCTCAACCAAACAAACCTTAATCGATGGCATATGCAGCACATCGCTTAAAGCTAAAGTTTTTCCATATGTGAGCTTTAGAAGAACTTTACCTTATCCTGGGACAGGAGTTATCCTGGAATCACTGAGAGAAACTTGTTCTTCTCTATCCCCCACACTAGTATAGGAGGAAAACGCACTTCTATTTGTAGATATGTGTGATAGCCCTAGAGTCTACCACTCATTTTCTCACATTGGTCACAAAGTTCACTTGTGGAATGACCGCAACAATTATATCTTCCCTTCAGCTATATTTGTCTTAGGAGGATTGTCGTTCTTAACCCTATATTTGCATTGAGGTACATGATGACTTGGCCTTCCACAGACAAAGTAATTTCACTTATTCTTAAAGGTGGGTTTAGGTCTATTGGGACGAAAAAAATAGATTTATTATTATTCTTTTTCTTGTGATTAGGTTTTTTCTCTTACCTTTTTTAAGGTGGTATGTCTTCAACCATATTTTCCTTGTAAATAAGGCTTTAGCCCTTGTAATAGCACACTCCTTTTTGTTAGTGCCTTCAATGATGATGTGAGTGATGAGGTCTGTTAGTGACATCTATCTTTGTTTGTGCTTTACTTGTTGTTTGTAGCTTGTCTAGGATTGCGGAAGTTTCTTAATCTGAAGTTCCAAAATAAATTCATTAGGTAGGACAATATTCTCTTATTTAATATCTTCAAGCAGCTTGTAATTCGTGATAACAAACCTTTGTTGGATGACATCCTCGACGGTGTATTTAAGGATAAGAGAATTTCAAATATCCTTGCTTCCTTGTATGAGAAATACACATCAAGTAAATAGTTAGATAACACACTAAGAAAGGTGTGACAACATACCTTATTTGTGTGAATCCAATCTTCAATTTGTTTCGCAAGAGAACTAGAGCCATGTTTAGAGGTCTTATGTGAAGAGGCAACTCCGTACATGTCTAACAGGGTAGACAAGCGTTCTTACCAGCGTTGGAAGTTTTGACTTGAGAAAACTTCAATCTTCAAAACATCTGAAAATGACTTCATAAAGATGATTGGTGTTGCGGAAGTACCATTTAACATCTTTAGTGTAGAGTTGTTATTGATTTACATGCTGTCAGCCATAAGTTCTTAAGATTGTTTGTTGTTGAAAATAGCTGAAAACACAAACACAACCAATTTCCCAAAGCGTGAGTGATCACTATCTATAAAGATTTATCCAAAGTGTATTGCATAAGTCCCTAGAATAAAACATGAACTTCTAAGTGATACCAAAAACTTAAAACTAACAAACAAGCTCTTTTATAAACAAAAATTATCATAACATGAGAAATAAATAAGTTAGAAAAAAGAAAAGAAAGATAATTCGATTTTTAGTGTGTTTGAGATAAGTTAAGTGTTTCTATTTATAGAAAAAAGAAAACATATACTTCTTATAAAATTCCTCTCGATCTCCAAATTTTATGACAAGCATTTTTTTTAGCTATCCGTAATGTTTTGTATGTCACAAAGTATTATGAGATTTCTCATTTATATAATAAAACTTTTACAAGAATTACCATATTTGTTTTAAACAACTCATAAATGAGTTCAATTTTATGATATTAAAAGATACAAAAATTGGCATGTAAGTGTGACATGGCTCAATTTTTTATTTCTAATGATTTAAAATTTTACTAGAAATAATTTAAATTTCCATTAACAATCGTTATCATAATATATAGATCGACTTTAGATTCGTTAATAGAATATTTATAATCATAATTAATATAAACTATTTTATTATAATTAGTGTTATTTGTGTTGATTGGAACTACTTCTCATCTTTGACATGTCCCTTTAAATATTATTATCATTTTAAGTGGAACAATGTGATTATTGACTTGTATTTATTTTTATAATAACTAAAGTTAAACACAAAGTTTATTCATAATAGGAATCAAACTACACCAAATTGAAATTTATTAAACGATATTTATTAAATAATTACAATTATTTCTTAAATTAAAATATTTATTAATATTTATAATTTTAGTTAGAGTAGAATTATTAAAATATGTATTAATTAAATAATTATTAAAATTAGTATATTTTAGCTAAACTTAATAAATCATTAAAAATTATTGATTATATGATAAAATAATTGTAATATAATCATTAATATTTATTAATTATTAAAAAAATTAGTAACAAAATAATTAGTAAAATTAATATTATTTATTAGTTACTATTATTATTAATTAATTATACTTTTATAATTTAATATTTACAAATTTAAATATAATAAAATTACTAAATTATTTATTACTAATTATAAATTAAATAATAAAAATTTTAATTTTTAAATAATAAATTAAAAAGTTGTAAAAGAAGAGGGCAGTGTGAATTCGGATGCCGCAACCCAAATTCACACTGATCTGCTAGAGAATAGGTAGTTACAAATTACAATAAAGATCTAAAATGGAAATTTTAATTTTGTTTTTGTTAGATAAGAAAAAATCAGAAGATAATAGGAATGTTTTTTGAGTGGTGAGACATGTTTTTTAGTAAACTATTGCATGGAGTTTAATTATGTTCTCCTCAACTTTGCTAATGTTGCTATCAATTAAGTGATGGATACGTCATATAAAATGAAAAGTAATAATTTATAAAAAAATAAAGTTCCCAAAAATGAAAGTGGAGAAGGTGAGAAAATCGAAGCCCATAAGCAAAGTGGATTTTGTGGTGCCACGTATCTTTCAATTATACCCGGGCCCAATTGTTGGGCCTTACACTGTAATTATACTCCTAACACGTGTTACTTTGTCCAAAGATCTAGGTAACCTTCGATGATAATAATAATAAATACATAATATACAACATGTTACTACAATTTTTTTTAATTCTTAACAGAAGATAGAGATTTTTAGTGCGATTTAAATCCTATTTTTGCAACTATTGGGATGTGTCTTGAACATATGCAAAAAATATTCTCTTTTAAAAAAACCATTCTTCTATGTTTTTTTTTATCCTTTTAAATGTTAAATTGTTGCAAATGGGAAACCTTTGATCTTGTTTTTCATATAAAAGTCACTTGTTTGTCTCTTCTGAGAAGCAAGTCATGAGACAGAGAAGAAAGTGAGAAACTGTGCAATCAACTGCTCCTTTCTAAAGCAATCGACAACTCTTTCTGAAAATATCAGTTATTACAAACCAAACCACATTCCCAACTTTTCTTCTCTCTTCATTATAATTTTACAAACTCAATCTCTGATTCTGAGCCTCGCATCCTTCAAAATAAGAAATGTTTGTGAAGAAACTAGTAGAGAAAGCTTCCATCAAGAAGGTAACTCCCTATCCCTTCTCTCTTCTCTTTCTTTATTTTCATATTCTTCTTTTTCTCTTTCACCATTCATTCATTGCTATCATCATCATCCAAATTCTTAGGACATTCCTTAAAACTGAAACACCCATCACTTCTTTATGCCAAGTTAAACTATCACTCAAAGTTTTAAACCATCACTCATCATCATCAATTTTCTTACGAATCTAGATTTCCTTTTCTTTCTTTTGCTTTTGAACTTCGATATTCGGTTCATATTATATTTTAAGTCAAAAAAATGAAGACTTCGATTGTAGGAATACAATTTAAAACATAAATTGGAGGATACTATGGTTGTCATACCAATATATTTATATTATGCTAAATTTCGTTTTCATCCTTACTCTATCGAGTATTTTAATTCATATTAAAATTCTATAGCTCAAATATTAAGAATAATGTAACGGATATATGATGAGCATGTGGTATATAAAAACTGGGTTTCTTAAATGTTTTACATAATATCTTTTTTTAATTATGTGATCAGTTCTTTTTTATGCAAATTTATTTGACTATTTACCTTGTTCCGTTTCTGGTTTTAAAAATTTTCACTGAATCTCGAGAAAAGGAAAACGTTCTGGGTCAGTTGAGTTGTGTGTTTCAGAGCTGTTCGTACTTGAAAATTAATTAAATTAAAAGATATTTATGGAAACAGACACAAACGTTAATTAGCGTGTAAATGTTTTCTGCGCATTACGTTTGAAAATAATAAGTTCATTTTAAGGACCAAATCGTATTTACCATATGACGATGAAATGTGATAACTTTAACTTCCAAATTAAGTCTCAATTCGAAGTAATTACGATCCTCCACAGTAATTTTAACAGTGACACGAGAGAGGGGGAACAGAAAATAAAAGAAAAGAAAAAGATACGATATATATATATATATAAAAGAATGGATAAGATTTATGGTCGGTGGTATATTGATGAGTGGGCCCATGTTTGAATGCGTTAATGTTGGTCAAGATCTGATAACCCACTTCCACTAGAATCCAAGGCCCCATGGAGGTACAGTGATTTTCATTTCTATGGAGGAAAGGATAATTTACACTGAAAATATTAAAATTCCAAAAAGAAATCTTCAAACAATAATCCGTTTTAGTCCTGTTTTAAAACTATTAAAGTCATTTTAGTTAATTAGTTCCTATCATTTTAGTAAGTTATTTTATTTATTTAAGCCCTTTATGTAGGTGAATCATACTTTCAGAGTCTAAAGTAATTGTTAAAAGATGAAAATGGAAACAATCAGACCCAATGTATTGTTAGTTGTGAATATGATGAAATAGAAGTAGTTCTTCTTTGTTGTAAGTTTGAGTCTGAATTTAAAAATTTGAAAAATACATAAAAAAAAAAGAAGAAGAAAAAAGTACATAAACTTGCATGGTACTTACTTTTAGAAGATGACACGAACTCAGAACAAATACAGGCTTCAAATTCTGAGCTGTTTTTATTATATTGTAATTAAATAATGTGCAAATAACATTACTCTTTATGTATGAAAACCAGCCACAGCCTTAGAAGGCAGTACTAAAATTATAGGCATTGAATTTTGTGAATTTGTTTGCAGAGTGGTGGAAATTCATGGGAAGGATTAAAAGCTAGTGATGTAGATCCACGGTTGGTATTTCATCATGGGGTGCCATCTGGTGGTTCCAGTTTCGCCTATGACGCCATTCAGAGGATACTGGCTCTTTCTACAAAGTATGCTCCCCTCAACTACATGCATAATGATTCAAACTATGGGGCCATTATAGTTCATATCATGAATATATACTCTCATACTTGTTACTTTCTGATTCATTGTGTTGAAATGAGTGAGTTTTCATGCTTGAAACTGATTTTGTTGACTTTTTCAAAAAGGGATGGCCAGATTAAGCTCTATGGAAAAGATAATGCTCAAGCCATACTTGAATCTAGTGAAGCTCAGCCTAGCAAGTTTCTACAGGTTATGTGCATTACCCATGCAAATGGGACAGTTCCCTCGTACTGTTGTGAAAAATGTCCCTTTCTTTAGGAATGTAAAGTATGCCTGTGTATTAACAATGCTTTTATATTTCATTCATGCAGTTCATCCAGAACCAAGGTGTCCTTATAAATGTTACTTCCAATAACCATATTGAGGCAAGTATACATATGGGGACTTGCTCACTTTTGTTGTATTTTTCCATGTTGCCTATGAATTTAAGCTTGTTCCACTAACATCATTCGGAATACTATTATTTTCTTTTCAGTGAATGTGTCAATATACTTTTATTATCATGTTTAAGATCTCAGTTTATTAGGAAAATTGATTGTCCTGAAAGATATCAACATTTAGGTTTGGGACATAGACAAGAAATCGCTGTCTGATGTGTATATTGCTAAAGAAGAAATCACATGTTTTGCAGTCATTCAACATAGCCTCTATATGTAAGTAGTAAGTCTAATTCAGAGCAAGCTATGAAGCAAAGCTGAGTGAGTTATGACCTTGCATGTATCTGTGTTGGCAGGTACATTGGACATTCTAATGGTGATATTTCAGTTTTGATGCTTGATCAAGAACCGTCATGGCGTTTGGTTAAGATGAAATACACCATACCTCTCTCAGCTTCATATGGTGAGAAACATATTGCAGCCTTGTTTCTTTCTCCTTCACATGTTACACGTAAATCTTAAACTCACATTTGAATTTAAAGAAAATATTATACGATGATGATTATACGTTTTGTTGGTTCTTAACATGACCCTCGTTCGTCTCTTAAAGCACCTGGTTGCAATTTAAGTTCCTTAAGTATCTTTGTTTAGGTAACTCTGAAGTGTCTGATGATACTGTTGTGACGCACGTACTGCCTCAACCAGCAGCTGAAACTAAGAGGTGATCTTCACAAACACAGCCATCCTTTGGATGTTTTTATATACATATTTTGGTTCATGTTTTTACTTGATCATTTATTTGTACAGTCAAACTTATGTCTCTTATGTGTTCCATTGCAGGGTTCTCATAATATTTAGAAATGGTCAAATGATATTATGGGATGTTCAGGAAAGTAAATCTATTTTAAGAACTGGTGGAAATATGTTGCAGCCACTGCATAATGAAACAAAAAAAGTGACTTCGGCATGTTGGGTGTGTCCATTTGGAAGTAAAGTGGCTGTAGGGTACAACAACGGAGAGCTCTTCATTTGGAGAATCCCTTCTCTAAATATAGAAAATGGCTCAGCATCTGAATCTAGTAATCAGAACACTCCATTTCTCAAACTTAACTTGGTATATAGGTCAGACAAAATTTCCATAGGATCAATAAAATGGGTTTATGCTGGAGGAAAGGCTAGTCGACTATATGTTATGGGAGCTTCTGAATCTGCAACTTCAAACTTGTTGCAGGTATGTAAATGCTTTGTTCAAAGCATTTATAACAAAATATCTTGTCGTACGACAAATTATTTGAACATTTCTGTATCTATATCTTTCTTTAAAATGCGATATTCCTAAATGATGGCCCTTTTCTGAAACAAGTAAAACTATAGTTTTTGGTTACGAGCTAAAGGAACTTTAATTTTCAGAAGGCATACTGTGCCCTTTGTTCAATGAATTAGAGCTAGGTATAATTTTCTAAATTAACACGTACCACTTTTCACTATGATGTTTTCTCGTTTAACTAAAAGGAATTTGGCTCATCCTTTCCACTCCCTCTAGTATATCTTAGATCTTGATACCAGTTACATCATGAGGCAGGTAGTGTTGCTGAATGAGGATACAGAATCTCGCACAATTAAACTTGGACTTCATCTGTCTGAATGTTGTACTGACATGGAGATCATGTCATTAACTTCAACTGAGCAAAACAAGCACAAACAAGATTCTTTCATTTTGCTTGGAAAGTCAGGCCATCTATATTTGTATGACGATAGTTTGATTGAGAAGTACCTGCTACAATGCCAATCTAAGTCAACACCTTCACTTCCAAGGGAAGTAATTGTGAAGTTACCTCTGACAGAAGCAAGCATCACAACAGCAAAATTCATCTGCAACAATTCTAATGTGTTTAATTCTGAAGATGAGGTAATACGGTTCTGAAACTATAAATTTTGCTTTACCATGTTCATTCAGTTTGCAATCTTTGCTTTACCATGTTCATTGTTTTTGCAATCCACCTTTTTGTAAATGCATTGATTTGGACCTTGTTTGTCTGTAACATAGTATTACACACAGCTGTTCAACAACTATCCATTGTTTGTTCCTGTTGAAACAAATCAGAAGGATGGAATCATCCTAAGTTCGGCCAAATTTACTGGATTCTCCAAAGTTCAAAACTTGTACATAACTGGACACAGCAATGGAACCATAACCTTCTGGGATGCTTCATGCCCCATTTTCACTCCAATTTTGCAATTGAAGCAACAGGTAACACTTTTATCAGTCACACCTACTCTCAAGTTGCATTGAGTGGAAAGAAACAAGTAGTTTGTACAACAAAATAATTCATACAAAAATGTTAGCTTTACTAACAACCTCCAGTATACACAATTTGCCTGCATAATATGCAAATGCTCTTTCTGTCTTCTTTTGAGGTGCATTTCACTCTTTCCAAAAGAAGCTACTTTCGTGAATGCAAACCATCAGCCAACTTATTTGTCTAAATAAGTTACTGATTTTATTGGCTAATCATGCCCATGTTTTGTGTTGAAGTACTGGATTGATAAGGAAATTTGTAAATGTTCTTATATCCCTATAACCAAGTAAATGTTGAATAGTCAAGTATGTTATACATCAAGATATTATTAACTTTAAGCTCAAACGAGCTCTTGCTGGACTAAAGGCAATTTATTTTCTTTTCCATGTATTTAAAAATTTTACTTAATTTATTTTCTTTGTTTCTTATTATTTGTTTCCTCCATCTCAACCCAGAGTGAAAATGACTGTTCATTAAGTGGTATACCGTTGACAGCATTATACTTTGATATCAATTCTCTAGTTCTTGCTTCCGGTGACCAAAGTGGAATGGTGAGGTTCCTCGCTATGATAATTTCCTTCTCTCTCGCATCATTCCCGCCTGCCTTTAATGTTTCTGACATAAACATGATTTACAGATTTGCATCTTTAGATTCAAACCTGAACCATATGCCACTAACAGCTTCATGTCTCTTACTGGTATGTGGTATCACAGCACATACCCTTTGCTTGGTTATCATTTATCATAAAGCTTGTATGATTCATATATTAATCAATACTGAGTTCACTTTTTCATTCCTTTTTGTACAGGGGGTACAAAGAAAGGGACTGATCATATAATCCAAAGCGTGAAACATGTAAAGAGTACTGGTGCAGTTTTTTCAATAAACATAGATCCCAGTTCAATGCATCTTGCTGTTGGTTCTGATCAAGGACATGTGAGATAATTTTCTACTCTTTTTTTTTTGGGTTTTGAAAATGTGGTTTTAGCTTGCTAGTCCTAGTATTCAAAGAAATGAATTTAAGGTACATATTTCCAAAAGCATTTTTAAAAGAAAAGGCCAGTTTTGCAATTGTATTAAAAGAAATAGAAGTCCTCAATTTATGTTGGTCTTCAGCAAGGATATTCCCATAAGCATAATTACCAGACTAACCAATCTAGCACTAATGCAACTAGAATGGCCCTACAAATACCAAGGATCGTAGGACTTCATAAGCAACTTGATTAAACAAATTTACAAATAATGAGGACCAATTAGCAGAACCAAAAAGAAGCATACTGTCTCTCCTTTGCGCAACATTCTAGCAGATATGTTTGGGTGGTAATTTCTAAATATTTTGTTACTTCAGCTTTGACAAGATCGACATATATTGCATTGGACTACCTATTTTGTGTTCCTTGTGTTTTGAGATTATAGTTGTTTATTTACTTTACTAAATAACTTTTATGCAGTAACGTTTATTGATCCAATTTGCTGCAGGTTTCAGTTTTTAACATAGATGGGCCAACTTTGTTATACCAGAAACATATTGCGAGTGAAATTTCTCCTGGTATCATCTCTCTGCAGTTCCTAACCTGCAGTTTACATGGTTTTGAAAAAGACATTTTAGCAGTTGGAACAAAAGATTCATCTGTTATGGCACTAGATAAAGTAAATGGAAACACACTAGGCACAGGAACTATTCATCCTAAGAAGCCCTCTAAAGCTCTATTTATGAAGGTTTTGGGTAAGAGTTTGTGTGGTTAGCATAATTATCAATTATCAAAAATTCATTGATATATAAGTTTACATATGCTCATTATCAAGATTTCAACACTGTTCTTGATTGACGTGAAAGAAATTACTGAAAATGGTAAAAGGAATGTTATCGTGATACACAGATGGACAAGGTGAACAGGTCACAGGATCAATTACAAAAGATGGATTAGCCTTGAGTGAAAGGAACCATATTGACGATGCAACAACGAAGCATCAGTATATTCTGCTTTGTTCTGAGAAAGCTTTATATGTCTATTCATTGGTGCATGCGATTCAGGTGATGCATGAATTCCTTACATCCATAATCCGGAGTCATGAATAACAAAAACATCAGCTGATTCTTGCAATGATGTATTCCAGGGAGTTAAAAAGGTGCTATACAAGAAAAAGTTTCATTCCTCTTCATGTTGCTGGGCATCAACATTCTACACCCATTCTGATGTCGGCCTTGTACTTATTTTCACTAGTGGAAAAGTAGAATTAAGGTGGTGCTTTTTCTCAGTCTGAACTTTATATGATAACATATTTTGATGGTATAGAACCCATGAAAAGATATCATCTGTAACAACTCCACCGATTTTGAAGATAGTTTTTCACTGACAAACGTTAAGAAAAATATTTCATTGTTTGTAATGTAACGTTTATCTCCCATCATTTCCTGGCATAACCCCAGTGTGCTTTTCAAGTCAGACAAGAAAAAATGCATAATTTAATCCTAAGTTTTTTATTACTGCCATTTTTCTTTAGATAATGAATAAAACAGTAATTGGTTTTTTAGTAGTCCAAAAACCAGTATGAGGTCAATTATTTCAATATTCATGAGCTTTATATTGTATTAGTTGGAATTATCATTTTTCCAAAAACCAACAAATGTGTTTCCTAGAATTTGGTCTAATTCTGTATTTTTCCGGGAGATATAAAGAACTTCAGTTTTTTAAGTGCATGTCAAGTACTCCCTTTTTTCTCTTAGCTATAATAATTTAATACATATCATATTTTATATCATAGGTCTTTGCCAGAGTTATCCCTGGTTGTGGAGACTTCAATTAGAGGTTTCAGTTACTCTCCTCCAAAATCAAAGTCGTTTTCTGAGAGCCAGATATGTTGTTCATCCAAAGGAGATCTTGTTTTGGTATGAGCATTGTTTTCTAACAGTACAAATTTCTTTAGAAGTTTTGTATTTAATAAACTCTAGTTCCATTTCCAGGTAAATGGCGACCAGGAAATTTTTGTTGTCTCATTGTTGGTCCAAAGGAATATTTTCAGGTATATAACTATACACAATATATGCCTCAAGAGTGAAGATGCCATAGTAAATATTATCTATCTCTTGCTCCTATACATAGTACAGAGAAATACTTCGTTATGGATATTGGAATAATATTCCTCACAGAGAAGATGAAAAGTGGTAGTAGTATCAGGACCCTCATTTTTACATTGTGTTGAATTCTAGGCTTTTGGACTCTGTTAGCTGCATCTACAGGAAAGGAATGATGCTTTCACAAGAAGAGCTTGTCCCTAGCCCAGTCATAAATAAGGAAAAGAAAAGGGTAAATAATTTTAATTATTCTTAATATATATATATA
>Ga0099824_1001405_pt1 | contig 33680 bp, 17 predicted proteins | sample SiratrowhiteBW_FD_76837 | JGI IMG/M metagenome (GOLD analysis project Ga0099824, IMG submission 76837) | Root nodule microbial communities of legume samples collected from California, USA - Siratro white BW | ecosystem: Host-associated > Plants > Roots > Nodule | place: USA: California... | reverse complement strand
TAGGATGTTTTTATTAAAACTTTTTTATTTAAAAAATCATAAATAAATTTTTTTTTTTTTTTCATATTTTTTTCTCTCTATTTAAACTTTTCTTTTTTTTTTGTTTCTGCCTCTCTCTCTCTTTTTTTTTTTAAATGGATTGTCTTAGTAAAAATTTTAAATAGTGATTATTCATTAAAAAAATCTTAAAAATATAAACAAACAGAACTAGTATATGGACAATGAAATCATTTTTTAGACTATTTAATGTAATTGGATTTATTGAATATTTAAATTCAATACTATTTATAACATTAGAATAACTTTATTAAATTCATACAAACTTTTATAGAGAACTAGATAAGAAGTATTGTTTTATTATTTTTTTTATTAAAAATAGCTATTCAAAACCAACCGTATATATTCTCTGTAAGTGGTGGAATCAATTAAAAATATTTCCATACATTGTGGTTGAAGTATATATGCTTTTCTGGATAAAGGATCGATTTATTCCTATCAAAGAAGAAATTATTGTACTTACAGATGACATATTCAAGCCCACGTAATCATTTAATTAAATTCCCTATACGTGTTGTATTCATTAATTGGAAAAGGAAAATCTTTTGGAATAAAAGTCTACTATTATATTGAATCTTACATAATTGTATAACAATTTAGAAGACATATGGATGGATAAATAATTTCCTCCCTAAACACATAGGAACTATATATACTAGATTTTAGAAGAATATCGATCTTGATACAGTTAGTCATTCGATCAAGAGCTATGTTAGAATGTTATATAATTCTTTTAGTAAATCCATCAAGAATCATATATTTGAATTTTCTATTTTTTCTGTTTTGGAGTTTTTAGTATGAGCACAAGATCGGAAAAGGTTAAACAACCTATCTAGGGTGTTTGGCATTTTCCTTCTATTGGATCAAATTGAATATTGATGACACGACTAGAATTTCTCCTAGAATATGACATCTTTAGGAAAATATGGAGGAATATATTGTTATTTTTTTTTGGGTGTTCAGTCTTTCCTCTACGTTGATTTTATGGGAACTATTCTTACTTTCGAACATGCTATGAAATATGGTTATAGGCGTTTATGGCTAGAGAATACCTTTATCTTGATTTGCTTTGCTTTCTATTTGATGTAATGCTCCCTTGGCCTATTAGAGGTGGTATAAATGTCTAGATTTTTGTAAGGGTATTGATTTTAAAGTCTCATATATTTAAACAGGTAATCACTATGCTGATAAGCTAACCTCTATTGGACTAATAGCCTATGTTTTTGTTGGTATAATTCTTTGCCTTCTAGTTTTTTGGATTTTTTCTATAATAGGTTTAAACTCTATATGTTCCGCTTTGCTTAGTTTGTTTTCAGGAGATCTTTTTTTTTGTTTTTATGGGTGTTGACCTAATCCTCTATGTTTATTTGTTTTTTCTGATTTTTTTATAATATATTTTATGTGATGACATATGATTATTGGAGTTTAGAATGTTAACCTAATTAAAATATCAGATTTTATTGTAATTATGAAAGAAAAACTTTTGTGGAATAGAAAAATAAAAATAAAAATAAAACTTAGAAATAAGCTTTTAAATAAACAATTAAACATGCTAGTGTGAACATAAATTGTGAGCCCTCCTGAGTATTATAAACATGTAAACTTTAACCACAACAAATAATCATATTTTAAATCCACTACCTTTATTATTAATTGATTAATTTGTAAGTGTAAGGACCTAGAAAATAACTCTAGAGCAGAAGTGGTATAATTAAAATGCAAAGTAAATATTTTATTATTAAAGTCAAAAGTTCATATTTTATTTTAATATAATGATTGTCTATCTAGAAAAGCTTTTTCTATTCTCCTATGCTTTCTCTCTAAATTTATAATTTTATCACTCTAAATTTATAATCTTATCATTCATCAGACTAATAATCAAAGAGCATTGTTGGACTCATGGTTGCTCGTTTGTCCTTTGAGTCAATTTTAGTTTTTTCCTTTTACCTGGGTATATGTGCTTGCATGTGGTGTTTATAGTTTTAAGATAAGTCTATATTAGTTTAGAGTCCTATTGATGTGTTCAGATCATTGATCAGAACTCTATGGTACAGGTTATGTTATCATTGTTTCTTCTTAAGAGTTGAAGTTATTTGATTACTCATAGTTCTAATCAAGTAAGAAATGTTAGCTTAAATGTTTTAATAGTACCCTAAGTTAAAAGATCTGAATGTGAAGGTGATGTAGTCACCAGTCTCAAAGTTTTCTTGTAGGGATGTGATTGTACAAATATGTATGTTGTTTAAAATTGTAGAGAACATGATATTTTTTAGATTTCATACAAAGTGGTTCTTGGAGGATTGATGGGGTTTTGAATTGGTAAAATGAGAATTTTGATAATTGGTAGTTAAAGGGCATGTTTACGGTTGTTTTTAATGTGTATATTGTAAAATTTTTACTCGTTACAAGCTCATTCAGAGGTGGTCGCGCCTAGCGCCACATATTCCATTAGACGCTATTATAAGGGGCTTACTCTCGGGTTTAGCCACATCGGGTGCAATTCTACTAACCTGGGACGCAACTTATTTAAGTTTCTCTTGGGTTCAGTGGTGTCGGGCACTACTTCTTGATGTCAAGCGTGTGATTTCAATTATACCGAATGTGATATCGATGATGTCGGGCGTCGTGCAGTAAATTTCGATAGTTAACTTTTGTGAAATCTTACGTATTCTTTTCTTAGCCTTTGCCTCTTAATCATTAATGGGGTGCTATATTCAATTGTTTAATCATTGCGTGATGAATTTGTTAACTTAAGATGATTGTTATATATATATATTGCATAGTAATCTTCTATGAATTTATGATGTATGAAATAAGTTCTGAATTTTGTCAAAATGTGATTGAGACATAGTATTTTTTTGGAAAGAAAATACCATGTTGAGATTGACTAGTACGTGTATTATTTTGGGATTCTTCTAGCATGAGGTATCATGACTCTACTAGTATATTAGAATCATATAGATGAAGCTTATGAAATAGTGAGAGTCAAAGGATGTTTATATGAATGATTGTGGTTTGAAAAAGAGTCTTTCAAAAGAGGTTATATAGATTAACCATCTCATTTGAGGATGATTGATTCGTATGTGTACGTAGTTGTGTGGATTTTAGAGCGGAAGGATAGTATGACAAGTGCATACCTTTGAGTGTAATATGCACGAGTCTTGATTATGTACGTTAATTAATGGATTTTTGATCTGGGTGATATTGATTATGAATTAATTATAGACACTTGAGACTAGTTACTATAAATGTAATGTATGAAAAAGTGATCAATTATATATTTCTTATTATATTGACTGAAAGTTATAGATATCTCAAAAATGTTTTAAATTGGTAGCTTTCTCTACCTTTTGTATTGTGTTTGTCTTAAAATTTGTGATAATATTATATTACACAAGAGTAGATGATGTGGTAAGTGATAGAACTTCACAATAAAAAGATGAAGTTTTCTGATTTTAAATATTTTGTTTTCATATATATTATATTTAAAATCTCTATAAAGAACAATATCTTTTAAATACATTTATATATATAGTTGTTATACGTTAGCTAGTATAAGAAAATTATATATAAAACTAAGTTACTTATAACGATAGATGACTCGTAGGTAAATGGTATATATATAGTTTGAGAATCCAAAAGTAAATTCGTGAGATGATATATGTAGTTATTATTGTAAGTAATAATATACTGATAGATTTATCATAAGCGAAACATATATCTGCAACCATAACAAATCAAATTATTACATAATTACATGTGTCAACTAATTCATATTTTTCAGTAGCACAACACATTAAGTCTAATTGGCATTTTACGATACATTTATAGACCATGATTAAAGGAGTTAAGACCAAGTCTACCTAAACACGTGCTTCAATTCATAGGTCATTCAAAACAGATATTCACACCATTTTCACATCCATACATCCAAATTTCATTTTCAAGTTGTTGAACACAAGTTTTCATTCAAATTTTATCATTTAAAAAATGTTATGACACAAGTTAAAGGGAGTAGATACTGAACTAAGTGTATTAAATCTGTTATGTTAAATGAGTGATCATATATTATATACTACAAATATAACAGCCAAACAAAGGAGGTATGTTGATATCTAGATTACATTGCATGTATTCAAAATAACACGCATATTTCTGTCCTAAGTAAGAGTTTCACTAATCACAATACTCATTGCAACCAATATTGAGAATCAATATAAAATTGAAGTGGTTTCAGAAATTTAGGTACATTATGTTTATTAAACATCAAAAGAAATGAATGTAAAACTTGTTAATCAATGTCCACTTGTCAGTCTTGGTTTTGGGTCATCAATTTAGAAATGATTGAATTGAGTTTCCATGAAATCAGTTTTTGTTTTTTGTCGTCAATTTGGGAATGATTTAATTGAGTTTCGATGAAATTTGGGTTTTTGTAAATGATTGAGTTGGGTTTCCGATAAAATTGGGTTTTGGATTTTTTTTAGAAGTTTGGATGAAAACTTTCTAAATACTTCTAACTCTGTGTGTTGGTTTAGGGAATTGCTTAGACTTCAATACTTTCAAATTGGATTTTGAATTTAAGAAAGATTGAATTTTGATTTAGAGGTTGTATTTTGATAGAAGAAGATATCAGATGAGAATTGACAACAATTAAAAACACGGGACATAGAGCAAGTACAGAACAACAGATATTGGATACTTTTATATATAAATGCAAAGTAATGAACTCAAGATATAATGATTAAAACTACATAACTGTTTTAAAACTTTTAACAGAATGATTTCAATTTCAATATTAATTTGTTTTTTCTTTTTCTGTTTTTTTCTTTAATAAAAGGGAAATAAACTTAAAAAAATGCATATCTAATGAAAGAAAAAGTTCGGCCTAAAAATAGAGACAGACAAAGAAAGTTAAAAAAATGATAATAGTCACATATCAACCCAAATTTTTCAAATTACACTATAACCACACATCATTCTATTAACCATAGAGACTATTTAGACTATTACACTATAATCACACCTCATTCCATCAAGTAAAAGGATATTTTTCTTGAAACCTATTAATCACAAAACCAAAATTGGTCCATACTTTTCAATGACTGAAATTTTGTCAGATCTGTTAGACACTTCAAACATTTGTTGGGTAAACATGACGATACAAGATAATTTATTATGTAAACTCAAACTTTTAAACATATAAAGTTTGGGTCAAATGTTGTTGTTAGGCACATGAAAATGGAAACTAACTCGTAACGCATGAGAGAGCGAACCTGAAATTGAAAAAGAGTCTATTATTTCCGTACGAAGAATCTATCTATAATATTATCCACACATAACTCTCAAAAAATTTTCACGTGGTACCAACATTTCATTGAATTATTTTATGCTTACTTACCAAAAAAAATCCGTACATATCAAATTTACATAATTTAAATCAGTAACTAAATTTTAATATATAAAATAATCAGTAAGTAAATTAACAGTTTTTTTAGTTTTTATGAGATTTTTCAAATGAAACTTTAATTCTTCCTTTGACTAAATTAAATTCTTTATCTCAAAATAATTTGGGTCATACAATAATAGTGATATCAACAATAACGTTTGGCAGTAATAATAACATCAAAACTATAATGTAGTAATAGTAACATAAACAATTATGACCATGTTAGGTGAATAATTATAATGATTGTGTAGTTCGAAAGATGAGATAAAAGGTTGTGGATTTTATTAATATTAATAATAATAATAATAATAATTATTCTTATATTGAAGGGTGAGTCTAAAAAAGTATTTTGAAAGAAAGATCAATTCTTGAATACATCCTAATTTAACCCATTTGAATACTTAGATTAAAATTTGTAAACGTAACCTTAGTGTTGATTTCGACTAAAACTTAGTTTTAGATCAAATACAAGTGCATTAATTTATTTTTATGTTATAGTTGTTAAGTATTCAAATATAAATTTAAGTTCTATATTGAATAAAAATGAGAAATTTGAACAATATATAAAAAAAAAAATCCAGAAATCTAAGTTTTGGATTGAAGGTGACTTCATTCCCTTATTGACTCATGTCTCATTCTTATAAAATCTTTCCGGTTTTGCTCCCTCGGATTACTAATTAGAATTCTAATTGGTAGTTGGTTGAAAGTATAAACATCTGTAGAAAGTGTACGAGCCATTTTTAACATAAGAAGAAAGTAATAATGAATCTGACTCGTGTACCATGAATTCTATTAGGCTTACAATGGAGATTTTTTGCCAAATCGTCTCGAATATCCGATTCATTCCAATCCTTTACAGTAGACCCAAGTTAGTATAAAGATGAAGCAAAGAATTTGCTTTCTAACAAATCCTGTGTGGAAGTTTATCGGTGTTGTAAGGTTTTGCACTTCATTCTAAAGATTTTTTATATTGTTAACAACAAACTCAACATCTTTTATAAACTTTCTGTTTGTTTCTCAACAGTCTCCAGAAGGGAGAATAGCTGTCTGCGATATTGCTGACATAATCGATCTCGGTACTCAAGTTCCTTTGTGAGTTGTTGAATTATCCTATCTTTTGATTCCTGGAAATAAGTGAAACAAATTGTTAAGATTTAATAAATACATTGATTCAAGATGCAGAAAGAGAAATGCTGGCTGAGTAGATATTGATACAAATGTTTCTGGTGTGGTATAAGTAAAACCCTTCAAAGTTTCAGGTGTCTCAAGTGTTTGAACTTTGAAAACATGTAAGGAAAACGTGTCAACTGTGCTGTAAATTTTCACAATGCAAATGATCATTTTGAGTAACATTTTGCTTATGATTCAGACTGATCTTCTAATGAGGAAAAGTTCTCCACTGTCATCAATCTCCTAATGTGCCACAAGAGACTGCTGGAGATATCCTATAGTAACATATACTTAAGTATAACTTCACATCATATTTGGGCATAATATATAACATAGGAGCAAAAGTAAAGGACCAAAATGTAACATAGTGGGAAGGGAAAGAATACTTAATAACAGTATATGAATGGTGCCTAAATAAAATGAAACTATTTGGAACCATTAATTAGAAACCTAATTAGAAGACTGTAGCATACCTGAAACACTATTTGGAACCATTAATTAGAAACCTAAATTGTGAGTCTGAATGACAAGAAAATAAAATGAAAAAGAATGAGTATGCACCAATGGTGTTCAATCTAAATAAGTTTGGGAATACAAACAGCTATAGCAACTTTAAAATATAGGAATCAATAGTTAACTACATTTCCACACCATATCTATGAATTATAATCAGTCACAACCTCACATTTGCGAACTACACTCAAGTCCACTGCTGGTTAAATGTAATAGTTACTCGCAAAACAACAAAAAGTAACAAATGATTTTACCTCTCTATAAAGAGCAACAAATCAGTGATTTACTGATCTTTACATAACATGAATAGAGATAGTAGATTTGGCGATATGTAATGAACTCTGATGGCAACAATTTTTCATAATATTCGATCACTTCAAAAGTTAAAAGGTGTGCAAACAGGACCTACTACTCTAAAATACATTTCTGGTCCCAATTTGCAATAGATTAAAGTAAAATACGAAATCATAATCAATTTTAAGTATCATCAAGACATGGAGAACTAAATATTCAAAGTTCAGGAATTGAAGAAGATAAAACTCACAATCATTTTACTATATGAAGGAGAACCAGAAGCATTTAGCAGATGACTGTGCTCCTTCACAAATTTAGTAACCACCCACTTCCCAAATTTATTAACTTTAACCAACATCATGGCTTCACAACCTTCTCTTATGCTAGTCCGTGGTTTATGAACAGGCTTGGTTTTATTCCTAACCCTCACATGAAAACCTTGCTTATTGCATGAAAATCGGCGCGAAATGATTCGGTTGTCAACCTCAGAACGATGGCAGCGATCAAGGCGCACAACAAACCCTTCCTGCCTTGCATATTCATCATAAAAGTTCTTGGCAGCTTCCTCTGACTCAAACTCCATACCAACATATGGCTCCCAAATAGAACTGCCTTCACATGCTGCTGATATTTTATCAGTAGAATTTTCAACTTTCTCTGCCACAGCTTTCAAATCCACTAATAAGACAACAGTAAACATATTATCATTCAATGAAACTATTCAATCATGAGCTTATCTACTTAGATCTTGCATAAATGCATTTTTAAAAAAGCACTGCAGCAAAATTCTATCTTCAAATTTCTACAACCACCACCACCAAAGCCTTATTCCAGTAAGTAGATTTCAGGTACATAGATCACAAAGTTTCATTAACTTCGGTTTAAGACCAAATTTTTAGAGACACTATTCATAATAAGATCCCTCTTAACAACTTTCTCAATGTTCTCCTTCATCTCCCTCGCTGTCTATCTTTACTCCCCTCAATGATGCTTCAAATGGTTTTCCATCCAATTCTAACAGTTTGTTTGATTTTTAGTTACACTAGAGAATAGCCACAACTGAAGACAAGTGCATTATTAACAATTTTCAATATGCAGCCCCAAACCAAATTGAACTTCCTTCAACAAAAGAAAGGTATTGAATCCCAATATTTTAAAATCTCAACAAACAGTTACAAATTGCCATTATCTGAACTTATCTTACAAAATTACACAAACCCATTTGTTATATCAAAGTTTTCCCTCCTAAATTCACACAGTACTTAAGCTCTAGCAAATACATAAAACAAAAAGGGGAAAATGAAACTCCCCACATACATGAATTTAGTGAAATTATGCTACAGATAAGTGAAAATGTGAAATTTTAGAGGCAGTGAGTGAAATGAATCAAGAATGAGTAAGCTTACTTACTAGGAATTAACACAGGATTAACACAGGGTTGTGTGCAAGTAGGGTTAAATTCGTGGAAGATAATGTGAGAAAGTTGAACCATGAATGTAAGTGTCTTCAATGAAGGAAGAAGAATGTCATGACTTTTATGTTTTTCTTTTTTTAAATCAGTTTTTAGCTTAACGTTGGTCTTATTAGGATACTTTTAAAGTTTTTAATTTTTTTTGCCTTTCAAAAAATTAATTTTATAATTTAACTTTAAAAAAACTTTGTTTTAAACGATTTTCGCAATATTTTAATTTCTATTTATAAAATATTTAAAAAATCTTTTTACTTTTATTAAATATTTTCAGTAGGTGGTAATGTATTATGCGAACTAAAACAATGTAAAAAAAAGCAAAAGAAAATTAATGTAACAATAAATAAAGTAAAATAAAATATAAAGTTTTGGATAAAAGAGACAGTAAAAAAAGGTAAAAAGGAAAAATAAGAAAAAAATTAAGTTATTTGAATTAAAAGAAAATGAAAAAGAGAAGAATAAAAAAGTTATAAATAATTTCATTATATGAGAAAATAAATTTTATATTAATCTAACCAAAAAACAATTTATAAAATAAATTTTAAACTAATTTAATTTATTTATTATTTTATTATAATAGAAAAACATAAATATTAACAATAATTAGTTATAGTAAAATGATAATCGAATAAGATTTTACATTATCCATAACATATTTAGTTGCAGAATTCATACTATAACACTTTGGATACCTAATAAATTAAACATTTTTAGTTTAAGTATTTTTTTTGTTAACCGTGTCTCTTATGTTTATCATGTTGAGTAATTGAATCACATGTCATACAATTTAGAGTGTTAAAGAATGTTGTACAATAAGTCTTTTTTTTTTTTTTTTTTTTTTTACGTATACTAAAAAGACAAGTTTCTATTAGCTGAAAAATATACATATTGTTATAATAAGCAATATATTGAAATACCAAAAGAAAAATATAAAATATTTTAAAGATCAATTAAATAAGTCAACATTATAGTAACGAAATACAAATAACTACTTTTTCATGAGCTTAAGCAAAAATTTAAAATTTATTAGAGACTTAACTTAAAAATTAATTTGTTCAATACTAAAACAAAATCAATTTATGTTGAGTAATTGAAACCTTTTTAAGCTGATAAAGTTTGCCAAAATATCCTTCCTTCCTTGTCGTATATTTTTTCCATGACCATTTTAAAAAAAATAAAAAATATACAGCTAACTAAATTTAGGCAAAAACTTCCAGCACCCCACTACGATGAAATAATTAAGATACTCTTTACATTTATAATTAAATAGCTTTCAGAAAAAAAAAATTAAAAGCAGTTTTCGAAAACACATTTTCCAAAACATAAATTATATATTCTGAAATATATTTTTTAAAATAAATTCCAAAAAATATTTTTTAGAATGTAAAATTTACAATTTGAAAAATATTTTCAAAATTAGATTTCAAAAATTATATTTTATAACGTTTTAGAAAATATTTTCTAGAACCTATTTTCGAAAAAATAAATACCTATGGTGATTTTGAAATAAAACATCGAAGATATTTTTAGTATTTTTGAAATTGATGGAATGTTCAAATTGACGGGATGCGGAAAGATATTGCTCTAAATTTATCTTGAATGCCCCGTACATACATACATATACATATGCATCTCTGATCTCTTTTCAGTCTCTAATAATTAAGAATCAAAAATAGATTAAAACTAAAGTATAAGAACTAAAACATTATTTTTAATAAAAAAAAGGTTTATGTTATTATAAAGTGAAACAAATAATTAATGTCTAAGGACTAAAAAAACCTATACTCTATATCAACTATCCTACAAGATTAATCATCAATTTCTTGAAGAACAACGATTAATTACTTTAATCATTAAACATCAAATGTAGCACCAACTTACATCAACACACTTCAATGGAAAAAAAATAATGTCCGCTTGCTTAATTACCACCATATAATTCCACAAACTGATGGAGTAGAACATAGGCGAAACTTTGGCCACCAAGGAAAGGCTATGTATAGCTACAAAGAAAATAGATTTACTCCTGGTGTCATTGATTTGAGCGCTGGATTCCAAATAATTACAACATTTTGCACAAAATTGGAAATTGTAAGAGCATACTAAAATGAAGTTAATGTACAGGCAGCAATGGAAGGAAAATTTTACATAAAAACTCCAAGGTCATATAATTTATTGAACTACTAATCTTTGTAAGTGATCCAGGAAGACCTCAAAGCTAACATCATCAGTAAAGATAATATCTCCTCCAGGATGATAATTTTCGGTGTTGTAAGTCGCAGAAGGATTTAACTTTGCTAGTAGAAATCGAGCCTGCACATATATCAACACAACATCTTACATTACTGGAAAACGAACGGTCATACTGAAAAAAATACTAGTATATGCATATACCAGTTAGATTACAGCACTATTTAAATCCAAGCTCACCAATGAACAAGAATTATTCTTATCATACATAAACAATTTTTATAGGGGGAGCTTTTAAAATGAAACTGACAGGTAAATTAATTTTTCACTGCCAATAGATCTCAAGGAAACCCCCATACTTGGATTACAGAAAACTATGGATGGCATCAATAGTTTTTCGTCACCCATAAATTTTAATTCATTCTTCGCACATTCGGAGAATACTATATTGAATATTAGCTTCATTCATTTGCTTTAGTAAATGAAGTATAAACCCTTCTAGTCACACATAAAGGTCCAATGACTAACACGCTTGCTTAACCTTCGAAAATTTTTATATATGTAACGGTCTATTATTAAAAGCAATCAATCCATACCATGAAAAAACCTAAAAAGTATATAGCAAATTCACAGTTATGAAATACATATTTCTCGGTGGCCTACATTAAATGTCACTAATTGGACGAACATAACATGTCAGTATATAATTATTTAACAAAAGGTGATTTATTTCAGATTGTGTCAACTTGTGATATTCATGCAATCTGGGTAGCATTCCAAAATACTACCAGGAACTTTAAAATCACTAATGAAAGGATGAAACGGCAAAATCTGAGCCCTCCATCCAGATGAAATCTCAGGGAGAATGACAAAATAATAGAGGATATTTGGAGTTCTAGCTGGTGTACATGTATAGAAGTGCAGAGTAAGATACAAAAACAAAATTAAAAGAAAAAAATTCAGAACAATAATTCTGGGATGACGGCATGGCAATTAAAAAACAATGAAACCGGTAATTGATTAGCAGCAATGAAAAACAAACGGTAGCAGCAAGCAAGCCAATTATTGTATTATCAGGTGATCAATCGGAAGAAGGAATAGAAAGTAACCTGAGAGCCATGCTGATCACAAATGACCAGGCGAGGTACAGGAAATCTCTCCTTTATTATTAAATCTGCATCATCATGAGGAGCTCGTAGCAATTGAGCGAATGCCTGAAAAATATAATGACTTAATCAAATAAATTGTCAATGTCAAGGTAAGAGCATTGGTGATGCAGTGCAGTTCTAGACATTATGACCTCAAGAAAACACTGATAGAAGCTTACAAAAACCTGGGAAAGGTCTCCAAAGAACAATTCAAATTATCAAGTAGGTTTGACATAACACAGGCCATAGCATGGATTTCTCACTAAACAGTTGATACAAGAATGATAAAAGTCAGAAAATAAAATAAAGCCCAAGTATACGGATGCCTAACTGCAGCCAAGGAGCTGCCAGATTTATTAAAACTTTGCTGTAGCTGCAAATATAACCCTATACCTGAAAAATAAACTTAGCAGCAAGCCCAGGCAACCTTACTGAATTTAACCTTAAATGAATATGATCAATAACAGCCCACAATCTACAATAATTTTTCCCAACACTGAAATTAACAAAAATACTAAAGTTGGATATTGTAATTCTCCAACATAAACCTCAGACCAAAACTACATAGAATAATTATTCTAAGATTAGCAATAATATGTTCAAAGAATACCTGATGTTCTGGTTCATTATGATATCCAGCCTTACGCCACTGAGCAATTGTTGAACCATGGAAAATAACAACAGTGAAAAATGAATCCAAAAGAAGGATCTTATCAGCCGCAATGGCAGCAACATCAAGAAGTGCTGGTTCCGGACCAGAATGGAATGAATAAGAAATCAACGAAGGTTGAACCATGACAACAGAATTAGCAACATTTTCACGGTTCAGTATCATTCTAAAGTAAGCAGTCTCGTCTGGGCTGTTGTTAAAGACCTGTGATAAATATAATTAAGAAATAGGTAAAGGTTGAAGTACAAAATATTAGTGCAGCAAATTATTACAAACTTGTAAAAATCTGACAAAAACAATACCTGAACAAACTGAGAGCGTCGGAAATGAAACATAAATTGTGGGAATATTGACAACCTGGGAGACAAACTGAAAGAAGATGGTGTGTCCTTTTGAAATTCCCCAAATCGGGAACACAAATTTATCAATGCCTTGTCCAACCATCTGATAGGATCAAATTCAGCCTGGTTCCAAAATTACGTCATTAGAAACCATCACAGTATTAAAAGAGCAAGAAACCACATAAGCAGGTCAGTGAGAAAGAGATGAGCAGGTTCTCAGTTCTCACAACTATGGGTGTGTCATGTGGCAGAGTACTTCGGAGACTCTTGATCCTTTGTCATTGGACTTTTCAACGAACACAGGTATGATGGGGTTTTTCAATTTTGACTATATATCTTCATTCCTTTTCGTGAAAGGAGAAGCAAAGGAAACCCCATTCCACTTTTGATGCGGAATGTAGTTTTTAGCTGGATTATAACTAAATGCTGTTGGATTTTCTTTCCTCTCTTGCAGAGTTTGATTTTGAAATCTCAATTAACAGAATAATTAAAAAACCACTAGAATAGTTTTCCTAACTGATTTCTAAAACCGGCAGCAATTAATTATAATGCATTTTAGTTCCGTAAATTAATTTGCACATATCACAGGCATCCACGTATTCAAAAAGGCATTTTCAAACTCGGACATGATTTTCCTGGTTTGTGATATCAACCATAGCACTGCTATGAGACCAAATGATAAGATCAATTCCTGTCCAAGAGGGAGACAGTATTATTGAATTAAAGTGAAAGTGTTCGCAGAGAAAATAAGAGCATAAGCTCCCTGCTATGGAGGAAATCCCCTAGCCCAATGCAACACATAACAAGAAAACAAAAATGTAAACCCCAGAATATTCCCCCTCCCCTATAAGGAAACAATATTATCTTCTATTTCTCTCTGCTCTAACTATTTCCTGACTGCCCTCACCGAAGCATCCTTTCAGTTCGGACCTGTGGGAATAGACTTGTAGAACTTTGGGCTTGGGAATGGGAATGCGTCCAGCTGACACATAACTCTAAAATTTAGAGAGAATAATATATTTCTTCTGTAGTTCAATAATGAGAACATTTGACCTATAAATAAATAAGTCTGTTGGTTATTTTAGGAAATATAGAGGGCTAATACTAAAGAAACAAATCCCAGTAATTATGGGAGTTTCTAAACTCATAATCCTAGCATTAATAGCAAGATAAAACTATAATAAAGAATAAAATTATAACAAGGATAAAACAAAAACTTCCTAAAATACATAATAAGCCGCTTGGTTAACAAAAGAAGAATCAACTAGAAGAGGTCCACAATCACTAGGTGATTTAGCTGGTTCACACAAAAGGATGGACCAGAAATACAGATAAGGCCAAAGCAAGCAAAAATGAGTTATTAGCAAAAAAAGGCCACAAAAAATGACCTACATACATGACTAACAATGCAATGAGGAGAATGTCACAGCCTAGATGTGGATAGAAGCACATCATAGCTCACATGGCAACGAAACTCCCAGGGATAACAACGTTGGTCCAAGTTGGTGGCAAGAAAAATCATAGAATAAGAGGCTAGTGAGGAATAGTGCTGGAAAAACACTTGAGGAAAAAAAAAACGCAACTGGAATGAGGCACACTGGCAAGGACAGGAGACAGGCTGGAAACGGGAGAACGAATACAGTTTCTAGAAAAAAAGGTTTCACCAACGGACAATGGGTCCACTGTCTATTCACGTACTAAGATCCTTTATCGTCAAGGTCTGCATTCAGTGCTGAAAGAGACAAAAACATTTGAATGAATTCATGTGACTCTGTCACTCGCTGGAGGACTCTTATAATGGGTGACATAATACAATTTATAACAGTTACCCTAATTACCAACTAAGAAGCATAGATACTCCAAAAATCATGTTGTATCCATATCGGTACATATATGTACCCCATACTGGGTACTTGCCGGTACATAGTAGATATGTAGCAAAAATATTTTACAAAACAAACAGGTACTTAACTTGGGTACAAATGGGTACTTTTACGACACATATTGGACCATACCCAAGTCCAATAAATAATAGTAGGCTTAATCCTAAAGTCATCATCGTTTTCTTGTTATAAGAGAAACTGAATGATTAATGATTTATCAATAACTGAGTATGCAATGTCAAGATAATATCTCGTTATTCAACAACAAGATATATTAAATATTTATTCTACAAAACTTAAGAAGGAAAGTTAATGTTCGTGACTTACTTCAGCAATAAGTGGATCCCTTTCACACACATACAGCAGGTTGATACATTTATCTAAATACAACAAAAGTGCAAAAAAAAAAAAAATCCAGCACTCACCTCTGTTTCCATTTTGAAAGAGACTTGACGTGCCATGACTATAGCAGCTGCTTCTTGGTCAAATCCAGCAATCAAGTCCTACATTTTAGACATATGTTATAGACAAACTGAATTTTTTCATAAAATAACATTATTTTTTTACACCACCGAGAAAGAAATAGAGTACTCAAGTTACTTGAAAAATTATCCCATGCAACATTAACCAACCATAAGCATTGGTTATCACACATAAAAGACATTGATGACCCCACATTGACTAGATATATGGCAAAAATATTCTACAAATGGCTTGAGCATTAACCCCACCTCACATCAAGCCAGATTTTAGAGGTAAGCTCGGTTAATTATAACATGGAATTGGACTCGGTTAATTATAACATGGAATTGGACAAGGTATCAACACTAACCCAACCTAACTCGACCTTGATAATGGCCCACCTGCACATATCCAATCTAACAAACTTTATGCTCCAAATATCAAATTCCAGCAGCAAGAGATGTGTTAGGATCCCACATCATCTTAGCATTCAGCCATAGTACTCCTTAACATGACTGGGTTAATGCTCATCCCTTTTGGGGGTTAAATTAAACTCACATCACCCTTGGCAGTGGCTTCTTTGGGCTGGGCAGTATGTATGTAATCTCAAATTGAATAGTGATGTGCATTAAATAGTGCTTACAAGACTTTGGACAGTCCATACAAGTTAATTTTTTGGGGTTGAGTTAGACCTAAGTCCAAATTCTAAAATTATACTACAATCTATCCTAGACTTGTTGGGCCAACTGTACTGCCCTGTTCCAAGTCCATAGGCCCTAGTCATGAAGGGTCTGTTGGAATCCCGCCTCAGGTTGTCACCCCTAGGTCATAGCGTCTCTCAAAGGGCCTACACAGGGGTTGACTAAAAATACTAAAAAAAAATTCAGTGTGGGGCCACCGAGACAAGTACTCCCAGAACTTAAAGATCTCACAATGAGTAGAACTATGGTATGAGTAGTGCTTATAAGGCTTGGGAAGTCCTCGCCATACAAGCCAATTTTGAAGGGTAAAACACTAAAAAGAGAAGCCACAAAGAACCCCTCATCTTTGTGTAGGAGTAAACTAAAAAGGGTGGCTAATGCATTAGGTATGGACATTGTGGGATCTAGGGAGGGTAGATGTACCCAGTCTAACTCGGACAACAATAGAGGCTGTTTTGATGATTAGATTCTGGGTGACCTCAAAGTAACAAATCAGATAACTTACCATGGCACCTAGGCTCTCATACAAGAATCAACTAAGAGTAAAAAGAATAAAAAAGAAAAGCTAGATCTTTTTGTTTTAAGTGAAGGAAAAGTTCAGTACAAAAATGACTACAATACATGAGAATTGTGAGCCCATTGACAAACACAAAAAGGAATATGTATATACATATGGCCAATATTTCAGCTCAAAGGAGCACAGCAGCCCAATTGCATATCATAAAAGGAAGCAATCTACTTTCTAAATATCAACCTATTCAACAATTGTCTTCACATCACTTCAGCTCCAAAGCCTCTTGGACTTACCAATCAGCTCAACAAATTACCCCAAAAATCAATGAGCTTCCAACAAGTAAGCGGGGCAAGGGAAGGAATATAGTGGTAGTAACAGCGAACAAAGATAAAGGCTTTGTTTTGCATCACAATGAAAAATGTACAGAGTATCATTCCCAAACTATATTTTATTCGAAAACTCTATACAAATTGATTTAGTAATGAATAGATATCGAAAAGATTCGGGTATTATGATCAAAAGGTTGCAGATGAAACCTTACCTGTATACTTTCAGGTCCAGCAACCCATCTTCGTGAAAGTGTTGTAACCCGTAATCTCATCTGCCCATTGTTATTCTGATAACTGAAGCAAAACATCTGTGATGAGTGAGAAATATTTCATGTACATTACCATAACAGACAAAACGTTACTCAAAGGAGGATAGAGACGGTTTTCATACTAAGTCAAGAATTGGAAGTATAATTGATTGCTTGTGGACTGCATGGCTGTATCAGGACTTTCCTTCTTTACAACATCAAAAAATAGGCACAGTGATGTGGATTTGTCGAGGCCACACATCTTCCATGCACTTGTACCCCCTTGACCAATAACAACATCTGAGCATAATGGGCCTTTCTGCAGATACAGAAGAGTAGATAAGCATCTATGTTGTGAAGATAAGTAGCCAAAAGGAGGTGAGATTCTAGACATACCTTTTCAAGAGATGCACAAGGGCCAATAATACCCTGGATTTTCAAGTCCTTAGAGCAGTTTATCTCAAATATTCCACTGCAAAAAGAAGTTAAATAAGAAATAAAAATCATTATATAAAGCAACACATCACAATCAGGACCATCTCTACTAACTGTTAAGAGTTTAATATTTGTTATAAATGGGAATTATTTGCACTAAGGCTATATTCATGGCTGCTCTTATGGTCTATTATCCAGCCCTAACTTGGTGTCAAAGCTTGGTTCTTTTAATACATAATGGAGCTGATTGAGTCAACAAGTCAGCAGCCATAGAGCATGCTGGTTACCACCATAATATAATTAGGATTCAATACAGCTAAAAGTGCTGATCAACTTCGTCACTGTTATTCCTTTTTTATTAGCACAAGTTAATTTTGAAGGAGAGTACTAAAAGATATATGAATTAGTAGTTTATTGTTCGATAGCTTGGGGGCTAGTAGTAGTAGTGCTTGACCAAAGTCTTAGTACTAATAAGAGTTTTTGGTAATGATTTTGTATTGCATCATCAATAATATATCCAATGTGATAATAGTTAGCAAACTTTTTTTTTCTGTGAGGATGTATGACAAAAGTAAATAAAGACAGCTGTTCTTCAGTTGGTTAGTTAGAAAAAATTGGCTATAAATAAGAGAAATCTATTGGGAGAGGGCATTTAATGAATTTGATAAATTACATAAATGAAAGGAGAGATACTTGGTGAAAAGGAAACCCTTGGGGAGAATTCTATTCAACATTTCCTGTTCTGCTCTTCAATAAAGTTTTGTTATTTTGGTCCTCTCTATTTACATCTTATTTTCTCTGGATTTCTACCAATTTCTCATAAACTTCTTCCCTAGCCCTAAAACTTATCATTTTAACAAGGATCAACTTGCTTTCCAATTTTACACAATTATACACCGGTAAACTAATCACACACCCGTAATGTAACTATATTACTCTTTAGTATTTAACTAACAGAGTAGCACAACTAGAAGTAATAAACTTACGCATACAATTATGTTTACTACACAGACAAGAAACACAACTCTTGAGAAAGTGAAATTTAAGTCTAATTCGACCTCACAAAATAGACTTGGCAAGGTGAGGTTTGTATCTACATATACAATATTATTTGACCATATCCCTAATCGACGTGACCTCTTCAACACGTCCCCACTCATAGAATGAACATCTTGAGTGGAGGATTATAGGGGAGCTCGATAGCATATGACATGGGTCCCAACAAACTTGACACTTAATACTATCTTAAGAAAGTGAAATTTAAACTTAACTCAATCCTACAAAACCAGCTTGTAAGGTGAAATTTGTATTTACTTATATATTACAATTTGTCTTTATCTCTAATTGGTGTGGACTCTTCAACACATTCCCCGACGCCAAGGACTAGATATTTCGGGTGTGGGACTGTGGGAACCCAGTAGCGAGTAACACAAGACCTAACAAGCTTGACGAAGATAGGCTTTGAATAATTTTGATACCACTTTACGAAAGTAGAATTTAGGTTTAACTCAACCTCACAAAACCGACTTGGTAGGTGAGATTTATACCTATTTATATATTATAATTTGACCTTATCTAATCGATGTGGACTCTTCAACATGTTGAGAATTGGACAAATCAAGCATGAGACTAGGGGAAAACCCAATAGCAGGTGACATGAGACCCAACAAACTTGACTATGATAGATTCTAAACGACTCTAAGACCATCTTAAAAAAAGTGATATTTACGTCTAACTCAACCTCACAAAACCGGCTTAATAAGATAAGATTTGGACCTACCTATATATTATTATTTGTCCATATCTCTAGTCAATGTGAGATTTCCAACAACAACTACATCAGATAAATAAAAATGAAATATTAAGACTTACTTTGAAGATAGACCCAAATCATAATCACCCGATTGAAAAACACGCTTAAGTGAATCCTTGAACACCGAATGACCAAAACTTTCAGCAAGCACAACAAGGCCTCCGGTCCTTTCAACAGCAGTTTTCAGTTCAGCAATTCCTACCTGGAGGACAAAATATACAGAAGAAATCTTATATTTTTCAATATGTGAAAATTATACAAAGCAAAACAACCACAAACAGAAATTTCTAACATCTACAGAAATAAGGAATAACACTTTTGTCAGCCAATATAATCCAACTAAAACTTTAAAGCTTAGCATCCTACAACTTGACCAAAAATGAAATCAGATAGCAGGTAACAAAATTATCCCCTATGTTATTTTATCCATAAACAAACCAGGGATTTCAGACTACATGAATTATGAATTTGGACAATCTAATTATTAATGGTGAGAGGCATTAGAATTATGGCTCACTGGAAGGACTGCCTCAAAGTATCATACACTACTTAAATATTGATTGAAACAATTATTTTCCAAAAAATTAAATCTAAAAGAAAGAGAAGATTTCAGGCGAGACAGATCAGGAATACTCATAAAAACTAAGAAATCAGGGCACGAAAAAGAAATTTGGCAGAAAAAAATTGTTTGTGGGAAAAATAATGTGATCATTATACTCATACGTTTCACATTCTCTTTGTTAATGCCAATAAAAAAAAAAAATCTCTTTGTTTCCTGGTTCTAGTTAGTTCTAAATAATAATATAAAATGAATGGACTGGTTTAAAAGTCATTTCCAGAGAATCTTTTCTTCTCATAGCATAGGATAAATATCAATATTTTTATAGACTGGAGAATAGCAAATGATAAAAAGATTAGCCAGAATTTAGCAATGCTTCTAAATTGTAGGCTATTGAGTAGAGTCAATACTTGCTTGAGTTATACCAAAGATCTGTATATCGATACAATACAGCTAGCCAAAAACGGTTATGATATGGGGACATTTTTTTTTTGGTTAACAATCACATCTATCAGTTTCTGAATTGTGATCTTCATAGTTATTAATTAATAAGGATCAATGTCTTTTTCTTCATCAATATTTTTTCATTTATATAAAATATTTTATAAATTTTTTTAAATGGACCAATAACATATCACATATTGAATTTCGAGAAAATTGTCTCCATATTTGTGTAATATCATGCCCATGTCGTATCCAGGCTTTATAGGAGGTTTTGGTAGAAATAGAAGTAAAGATACTAAATTTATAAGCATCATCGATTTTTGCTACTATTTGGAGCATTTGTTTGAGCACAACACTTATATTTTATCTTCAATAAGGTTTGAACTCAACCATTATTATCAAATAAAAGGATGCGAGGAGGTTATAGCATGAAGATTTGACGTAAGGCAAATCTTCTGCATAGACCACTTTGGAAAATTAAATATATTAAAGAATGGGAACAAGTAAATTCCATGTTAACCATCCTCACAAACTCTTGATTACACTGGATACTTGGAAGTTAGATTGTCGATTAAATATTCTAAGTTTGGCAAAAACTTAACAGTGAACGTTCTTTAGGGGGAAACAGAAACGAACACTGGTCAACTTATACACAAGTAAAATGCTGTGTACCAACCAGAAAAGGTCAGTCGATAAAAGTGAACATTACCTGATCAAGAGCACAAGCAAAGAGATCTAGCACATGTCCTTGATGTACAAGCTGCTTCGAAAGTCCATCATAGAATTTCACACATTTATGGTAATGTGGCACAGAATCTTTATCCAGATCCTTGTGGGATCGAATTGGTTCAGAAAGTTGTTTGGATACAATCTGCCATATACAATAGTTCATAAGAGAGAATCAGCTGAATGTCATCAACCAATCAAGTGAGATGGAATTCACTATTGCCTGTGATGCAAACTCCATTTTCCAAGTTCAACAAAATGGACTCCAAGTAGTTAAATACATTACCCTGAAGCAGGTATTCAAAACACTGAGATCCATTGTACATGCCAATTAGAAAATGCCAACATAGCAAATGCATTCAAAACTAAAATATTTGTGCTTATATACTAAAGAGGAGGTGGGGAAGTACAACAGAGGGTGTGATATACTATGAAAGAAACCAGAAGACTGAGAAAGGACCAAAGCCAAAAAATCCGCACAAGAAACCTCAATTCAAAATACTCCAAAATCATAAGATGAACTGAAATTGGTGACAACTGCTGTCATAAAATAAAAATAAAACTAGATAACTTCATCAAAAAAGAACTTACAGAAATGTAAAGGAAGATTCTATACTATAAAACCCAAAAACAACTTTTCCCTACCCTCAACACAAAAGCCAAATTCAAAACATTGATAAAGTCCTATTTAAGCGTTCATTCCTATATCCCTCTACAATTCAATGCAATCACTAATCTTTGTATTTCCTTCTCTGATTCCTTCATCATAATCTAGCTCTGGCCAGAAAACTACTCAACAACCTCACCCAAAAAATAACCAATATTTATCACTAATGAGTCAAGAAATTATCATCCTTCATTACAGAATAAAGTTGCAAATCTCTAACAGGACATAACTTTTTCCCCCCACAATTTTTTCATTTTTACAGAAAGATGTCATATTTTGAGCATAACGACAATAGAGAATTCCTTCTGAAATACAGTCATGATAAGAAAAATCTATGTCTGACCTATAATATCATCCCTAAGGAATCTTTGAAGCCAAAACTAAGTATAATTATTAACCTCAACACTTTGTTGCTGAAAAGGTTCCCTTATTACCAGCCTAAACACTCCATTGATCACAGGCTTCACTTATATAACCCACAACACTAACTAATTATGGAACTTAAATTTTGCTACATACACAACTACAACAATAATAACTCATTGACAAGCTTATATATAACTACATAGGTTTAATAAGTGGCTCTTACAGGAGCAGGTCCTTCAGTAGCCGGTCCACCAATAAATGCCATTATTCTCGCAGCAGAACCAGGGACACATGCCCCTAACAAACTTGCTGCGATACTCAAAGCTGTGCTGGTACACCGAGTTGCCCTCTGATCTGCAGGCACTGGCCAAGGATCTTTCTGCAGCTCCTCCAAAACCTGCCAAGCAAACCTCAGTTATACCACCCATAAACTAACACAACATACACTCCATTTCACTAAAAAGAAACTCTAAACACAAGTTAACACCGAATACTCTCCAAATTTATTCCACTCCACTACAAGCGAAACTTAACAAACATTACCAAATTGAGAGTGGTGTGCACGCACTGAAATTAGCACCGAATACAATTATACACACCAAATGCATTTCATTCCACTACAAGAGACACTCAACAAATATTCCCAAATTGAAAATAGAGTCTATACACACAAATTAACACCAGAGGCTAAGGTCTTGAAACAGTCTATGAACACAGTTTTGACCACAATGTCAAGGTTTTTTGAAGTCTCTACCACCAAATGACATTTGCAATTGCAGCTGCATCAGCCAAATGTGTCTGCAATTTCCACTAAACACCGTGCACGGTGACAAAAAACACTTCCACAATTTAAAACCTTACCAAATACAAATTCATGCAAGATACTCAACAAACATAACTGAATTGAGAGCGGAATGCGTGCACACACACACATACACGCAAATCAATACCAAATATATACAATCCGAATTCATTTCATTCCACTGCCACAGATACTCAACAAACATTACCAAATCGAGAGTAGCAACCGTGCACACACAGAAATTAACACCAAACACACTCCAAATCAACAACCATTACCGAATTGATTGTGAACTCGCACTCGGACGCCGGCACGAGGAACCGCGAAATGCTGTCCGCGGAGAGCCCGTCGCGCGCGCCGGCGACCACACCGACGGCCGGGCGAGGCTTCTTCGCGAAGAAGCTCATCTGTTCGAGGAGCTGGTCCTTGGTGACATCCTTGGATCCCTTGAAGACGTAGGTCTTGGGCAGCGCGCCAAACCCTAACTCGTGAACGTGCACGAAGGTCCCGAAGGTGATGAGTCCAACGAGCGAATTCTCGGGGAGGAGCTCGACGGCCTGCGCAAGCGCGGAGCGTAGGAAGCCGATCTCCTCCTCGATGATGCAGGTGTCGACGACGAAGAGGAAGACGGGAGGTACGGCGGCGGAGGGGTTGGAGGAGGCGTCGGAGTTGTACTCGACGGTGGTGTACTGCGGGAAGAGCTCGGCGGGGAGGGATTCGTCGGATATGGAGGCGTAGTGCGGAGGGAAGTGGTTGCGCTGGAAGCAGAAGGGACAGATCCAGATCTTGGCGGCGAAGTCGACGATGCAGAAGGGATTAAGCACGGAGCGGCACGTGCGGCAGCGAAGAGGCGTGTAATTGAGGACTGGCATGGAGGGGAAGTGCTTTATAGGAGTGTAGACAGCGGAGACCGGAACGACGGCGTTTAGGGCGTCCTGCTTGGTGCCTGGGATCACGTTCCAAGGCATGCGCACGCCGTCTTGGGATTCCAGATCCAAGAATTCGGCCATGGCGAGAGGATCGGTTTAAGGATCGGTGAGAGGAACACGAGAGAGCGATCGAAGTGGTTTTGGTTCCACTCAGATGGCTTGATCACAGTAGCCAGTGAAAAAAAGAAGCATGCATTTGATATTGAAGCAAAACAGAGACGCAATGGTGACTTTTGATTGGTTGGTTAATGCACAGTTTGCATTAACCAGCGAACTTTCAAAGAGGAGTTTGTTATTTTTTTTAAAAATATCCTGCTTTTGTCTTCGGTACAAGAATTGGATTTACACAAGTTTGTCAGTTAATTCCACTAAAAAAATTTAAATTAATTCGAGTTAGATTTTTATATTCTTTTATTGGACTAAATTCGTTCTTAATCAGGTTAAAGTGAGTTAGGTAAATTGTCTTACAGTCTTTGAATTTCTGCTTTTAAATTTGTAATTTTAAAATTTTATTTCTGTAGTTTTTATAAATTTAAAGAAAATTTTATTTATATTTGAATAATTCAATATTTTCAATCGAGAGTAAATCGAATAATAATAATAATAATATAATCATTATTATTAATAGTTTAGTTTAAATTCTAGAAATATTTTAAGATTTGAGTATTAGTCTCCTAATATCTTTTTATCATAACAATTGACATGTTTTTTCATATTAGAAGAGATTTAACAATATATATGATTGAATGAGACATGAGATAACTTAAAAAAAAACATGTGCGATAATTGAATTGACACGAGAAAAAAAGATTAAAAAATGTTATCAATATCTTTAGCTTGTGAAATTGTGATACAACACCTCCCATCACACTCTGCCACTGGCACCTCTCCCTCCCACATAGTATACGGTGGTCCACTTCCCACCATCATTGATATTTGCATGTCTTCCCGTGCGAAGATCACTATTTCAAAACTCCTTTAACGAGAGTGAAAGTATGCTCATTAAAAAAAAAATATTATTCATCATCGATTAATACCTATATATTAGGTCCATTATTTTAAATTTCACAACATTTCAACAACATTTCACATTATTTCACATTAGTTATTTCATATTAGTTATTTCATATTAGTGCTCAAAGTTTACACAATAAATTTGAAGATATGTATCATAGTAAAGTATGCATATATTTAGAGAATAGCACATTTGAACCAAAATTTTATAAAATTTAAAGTAAGACTTAATATCTTTCAATTAACCAATTATATTTTAAAATCTTTGAAGTGGACAATTCAAGATTTAGACTGACTCATCCTAGATCTGTGAGTCTGTTTAGTAAAAAGGGAGATACAAAATATAATCCTTTTATCTAAAGATGAACCATGCGGTATGAGTTTATTAATCCTTTAGTTAAACGTTAATCCTATTTTACAAAAAATGTGAACCCAATAACTTTATCACTAGAACAATAATAATAATAATTTGTTAAGACTATTAAAATCAACTCCATATTTATATTGTGAGCAACAACTTGGAGGTCAAATTAAATAACTAACATTTGAATATTTGGTTGAACTACTCATCTATTAAGTTATATAATCAGTTAATGTTTAGTACTCGAATACAGTTGTTTAGAAAAAATAATAATTTTATAAAACATGATGGTTCTTAGTAGATGAGAGAATTTCTATTTGGGCTAGCCAAGAACGATAAAAAATCTCAATGGCTAAAACAAATTGGCATCCACAGTGGGACAGATAAAATTTTCCTACTCCCATCATACGAAACTGAGAGAAAATCTTGTCTTCGAAATGAGAAACAATAGACAGCTCACGCCAAATGGAGGAATTATCCCCTGAACATGGGATGTGGTAAACTTGAAATGTTATTTCAGTAGATAGACATTATGTGTGAAATTTTATTTCCATGGATAAACATTTTTGCACAAGGTGACACTCTTTTCCCTTGAGTTTTTTTGATAATTTTATTCCCAAGGGTCTTTAGTGAGGTCTCACATATCAATAAAATTCCTATGTTTTCTTTAAACCTTGTGTGTTATTTACTAGATATTGAATATGCATGTTGCAAAAACATGACTGGAGATGCGCATGTTAATGAAATCGAAAAAGCATGGCCGAAAAGACGCATGTTAACACAACCAAAGATGTGTGTGTTAATTTGGATCACAAAAACACGACAGAAGAGGCGTGTTAATTCAGATCACAAAAATATGAACGAAAAATATGTTAATAAATCGCAAACAAAAAATTGAAGAAGTGTGTGTTAATTCGGATAGCAAAAACACTAATAAGAAGGCATGTTTCCTCAAGATTACAAAGCACAACTCTATTCGATATACAAAGATATGTTTCTTTCTTTTTTAAATGATATTTTACAGATTCATGAAGCATAATTGATTTTGGTATACAAAATGAGATATTAGTATGACCGAGTTCGATTCACAACAAGGGATACTAGAGTGACCGAGTCTGGATCGAAAATATTAATAAATAATAAATAATTATTATGTGAGGATTATTAGTGATTATTATGTGAGAATTATTAGCGATTCTATTAGAGTATATGAACGAATAATAAATAATTATTATGTGAGGATTATTAGCAATTATGCTATAGTAACTATTATGTTATGATTTTGTTATTCCATGTACTGTATAGAGTACCTTTCTTTCATCAATAAGAGAATAGAGTTTCCATTTGCAGTACTTTCTTCTACTGTGTTAATAATGATAGATATCAAAAGTTGTTATAGTATCAGAGCTCTCTAACCGAGAGAGCTCTATTGTGTCAACTCTGATTCTGTTTTATCTGCAAGAATTCATCATTTGCAATGGCTTCAGAAGTGTTATTATCTTCACCCAAATCTTCCAAATGATTCTTTGAGTGTATATTTTCTTCATCCTAGTGAAAGTCCTGGTCAATTGCTGGTTACAATTCCATTATCTGAGTTAAATTATCACACTTGGTCCTGTAGCATGATCATGGCTCTTGAAGCTAAGAACAAGACAGGTTTCGTTAATGGATCAATTCTAGAACCTGCTCTTGGTGATGCGTTTGCGAATTGTATGGGAAAGACACACCAAGATTGTGCTTTCTTGGATAATTAGGGCATTGAGTCCAGAAATTGCCCAGAGTGTTATAATGTGTAACTCTGCCTTTGATATGTGACAAGAATTGCAACAAGGATTCTCACAAAGGAATAACACCAGAGTAGCGGATTTGCAAGAAGAGTTGTATTCTCTCAAACAAGGAAGCATGTCTGTCACAGGATTCTTCACGCGAATGAAGAGCTTATGGTGTTAATTAGAAGATTTTCGTCCAATTTCCATGTGTGCTTGCGGTCGCTCTTGTACTTGCAGAATTTATAGAGATCAAGACTGCGTGATGAGGTTCTTGAAAGGTCTCAATGATAAATTCTCCACAGCAAGATCTTAGATTCTTATGATGGACCCCTTTCCAAGCTTGACTAAGGCGTATTCTTTGATAATACAGTAGGAGAGACAATTTTTGAGTGAGAATGGTAAAACAACAAAAATGATTGCAGTTGCTCATGGTTCCTCTGCCTCCACAAACGGTGGCTCACATGGCCATTATGGTTCTTTCAACAGAAATTCTCAAAATTCTCAAGTCAAGAGATGGACCGAGGATGACAAGCATTACAATAGTAAGAAATGCATATATTGTGGATATTGTGGTAGAAGAGGTCACACAATTGATGAATGTAATCACTTACATGGTTCTCCATCGAACTAGAAAAGAAGAGAATCCTGTGTTAATAATGCCACTGCAATCAAAACTACAAATGAGAGTGAGACACTTACAACCAAGAGGAATCTCAGCAATCTTCTAGCTTTGTTTGACAAAAGAGCAATATAATTCTCTTTTGACTCTTCTTCAGCAATCTCAGTTAGCTGCAACCCCTAGCACTGAAAATCATGCACATCACATTTCCAATGCATCAACAGGTATCATTTGCAATTTAAGATCACTACCAAGGTTTGTCCTTTGGATCTTAGATTCAGGTGCCACTGATCACATTAGCTCATGTTTAGAGAATTTTGCTTTACTACATATAGAATTATTCCTGATATTTCTATCAAGTTACCTAATGAAACTATAGTTTATGTAAACATTAAAGGCACTATCATATTTTCTACTACATTCATTCTACATAATGTACTATACATACCAGGATTTAACTTCAATCTCATTTCAGTATCTCAATTAGCTATAAAATTTGATTGTTCCATTAAATTTACTGATCAAATATGTGAAACACAGAAGAATCACACTATGAGGATGATTGGCATTGCTAAGATGCACCCTGGGCTCTATGTTCTTGAAAATCCTAAGGGACCAGAAAAACATTTTGCCCCAGCTTCAATTTCAATAAATTCAATGTTTGTTAATAAGGTGGATGATTGACATTTTAGACTAGGTCACTTGTCTAAGGACAAACTATCTATATTGTCAACAAAGTTTGATTACATTTCTAGCAAAACATGTAATATTTTTTGTCAAATATGTCCACTTGCTAAAAAAAAAGACTTCCATTTCTTGTAAGCACTTCTTCAAGCAATAAATTTTTTTTATTTGTTACATATGGATATTCGGAGACCATTAGTCATTACTTCTGTGCATGGACATAAATATTTTTTGACTATTGTGGATGATTTTACTCGCCATACTTGGATTTTTTTTTTTTAAATAAATTAGAAGTACAAGATTGCATTAAATCTTTCATTATCTTGATTGAAACTCAATTTTCTACCACTGTCAAATGTATTAGGTCTAATCAAGGACTTGAATTTAATTTGCATCAGTTTTACTCTCTCAAAGACATAGAACATCAAATGTCTTGTGTTGAGACTCCACAACAAAATGGAGTGATAGTGAGAAAACATCAACACATTTTAAACATTACTAGGGCTCTTATTTTTCAAAGTAACTTGCCTAAATTATTTAGGAACTTTGTAGCCTCTCATGTTGTTTTTTCTGCTCAATAGATTGCCTAGCAAGGTTTTACATAACAAAATTCCTTATGATATTTTGTATGGCTCTTCTCCTGATTTAACTTTTATAAAGTCGTTGGTTGTGAAGCTTTTGCATCAACTTTGACTCATAATAGGACGAAACTTGATCCTCGGGCTAGACGGTGTGTTTATTTAGGTCAAAAACCAGGGATCAAGGGTTCACTTCTTTATGATTTACATACCAGGGAGGTTTTTTTATTCATAAATGTTTTCAATGAAAATAATTTTCCTTTTAAGCATATTGTCAATCATATAGATACCAAAAATTTTATCATGCCACATTTTCCTGATTACCAAGACACTGATCTCTCTTTCCTTACATCAGCCTCACCACTACAAAACCAACAAACACATATTGTCCCACAATAGAATTATTCATCTCTCACTACACCACTACAAAAGTAACAAACATCATATATTATCCCACAACAAATTCTTCCTCTCCCACTATCATAGCTCCTGATAATCCTATATCTCCTACTATAAGAAAATCCACTAGAAGTTACCTCAAGGATTTTCATTGCAACGTAGTTGTGGGCATAGAGAGCAAAAATTCTTCTTTAGTTAAATATCGTATTTCCAGTTTTGTTAATTACTCAAAATTTTCTAACAATCATAGGCATTTTTCATTTAGTATCTCTTCCATTGTAGAACCTAAAACTTATGCACAGGCAGTGAACCATAATGAGATTAATGCTTTAGTTCAAACTGGAACCTGCGAGTTTGCTGACCTTCCGATTGGAAAACAAACAGTGGGATGCAAATGGGTGTATAAGACTAAACACAAGGCTGATGGCTCAATTGAGAGGTTCAAGGCTAGGCTAGTAGCCAAGGAATTCACAAAACAAGAAGGCATTGATTTCAGAGAAACTTTTTCTCCAGTGGCTAAAATCACTACTGTAAGGCTTTTACTGGTCATTGCAACCACTAAAATTTGGCTCCTTGAACAACTTGATATAATAATGCTTCTTGCATGGAGATCTTCCTAAAGAAGTCTATATGGAGGTTCCTAAAGGTGTAGTTTTCCCAAAATCTGGTCAGGTCTACAAGCTGAGAAAATTTCTTTATGGTCTTAGACAAGCTAGTAGACATTGGTATGAAAAGTTGTCTACAATCCTTATAGCTTCGGGTTATACCCAATCACAATTTGAGTTTTCTTTATTCACTAAACAATTTGTTATAGGTGCATTCACAGTCATCCTTGTCTATGTTGAAGATATGATTTTGACAAAGAATGATACTCAAGAGACTCCTTCAGTGAAGTGTCAACTTGATTGTTTATCAAAATTAAGGATCTTGGTCAATTGAAATTTTTTTTTCTTGGATTAGAAGTTGTTAGATCAAGCAAGGGTATTGTTCTTAACCAAAGAAAATACACTTTAGAGCTTCTAGATACTGCAGGCTTATTAGGATGCAAACCTTCTACCACTCCTATGGATCCTCAAATAAAGCTCCATTCCAAAGAGAGTCATCTCCTTGAAGATATTTCCATGTATCGACGACTCATTGGACAACTCATCTACCTGACCAACACTAGACCCGACATTTGTTTTGTTGCCAATCATCTTTTATAGTTCTTATTAGCTCCTATAATGGCTCATTATCAAACAACACTTAGGGTTTTTCGTTATCTTAAAACTAATCCTGGTCGGGGGATCTTCTTTCCTGTTGATTCTCCTTTACAATTGAAAGGCTTTTGTGACTCAGACTGGGCATCATGCCCTGAAAATCGTCACTCCGTTACTGGCTTTTACATTTTTCGTGGTGATCCATTGATCTCTTGGCGATCTAAAAACCAACACACAGTTTCACGATCATCCTCTGAGGCTGAATATCGTGCTTTGGCATCAACAACCTGTGAAATTCAATGATTGTCTTGTCTGCTTCGTGATTTACATATTGCTCTTCAAGCCACTGCAGTTCTTTTTTATGACAACAAGTCTGCCATACATTTAGTTGTCAATCTTGTGTTTCATGAGCATAGCAAACACATTGAAATCGATTACCATGTGGTTAGAGAAAAGGTTCATGATGATGTTCTCTGTTTGCTCCCTATCAACACTAAGTCACAAGTTACTGACATTTATACAAAACCTCTCATACTCAAGTTGTTCTTACATCTATTGTCCAAGATGGTAATTAGTTAGTTTATATATTTACATAATTAGTTATTCTTTTAGAAAAAATAAAATTCAAAATTTTAAGTAATTAATTTAATTATTTGTCCAAAATTTTGTGGAGAAGTTTATACTTAAAATATAAATTATTATATTCAAAAAATATTCAAAATCATACAAAATTCAATAGATTTTACGTGACTTTTTTACTTTTACTTATATTTTTTTCAATCAATAATAATAACACTATAATTTTCTTTTCTGAATTTTTTTTTATAAAGTAATTGTTTTCTAGTATTATTTTGAGTTATTATTTTCTATAATCAATTTCATGTTTATTTTTATTTTTATATATGATTACCTAATTAGTGAAACGTGATGTTTCTTCTTAAAAAAATTAAGATAGTTGTTAAAAAAAGAATAATAATTTAAAAAAAGTCTAGAAAAATACTCAATTGAATAAATATGCTTGTTTGTTAGTAAAAAGCAGATAAATAAAAAGGATAAAATCTGCTGTCTTTTTGTTTTTTAAGTTCCTATTTCTAATTACATTAATTTGAAATTTGCTTTTGAGTTAAAAAAGAAAAAGTAATTTTACCCTTAATGCATTAGCTTTCTAACATGGAGTGTTAAATTCAAATTTGAATTGAAAATGGAATCCATAATTAAGTAATATCTTGTTTGATAATTAATGTTCTACCAATATCACAAACTATAGAAATATCCTTTTTATACTTTTTAATAATAATAATAATAATAATAATAATAATAATAATAATAATAATAATAATAATAATAATAATATCAACCTTTATGTTGGGATGAGTGAAAATTTTAAATGTGGAAAAAAATTTAAAATTTCTATATCTGTAACTAAGATTATTTAAAAAATTTAAGAACTTTCATTTTTTTCCTGTTTTATTTTCTCCTCCATCCAGCTAATACGTGTTTTAAAAACCTATCACTTATATTATATTAATTCATATGCTAATTTTTAAATACTGTAAGGCTACCCTCAGTCCATATTACCAAAAAAAAAAAAAATTAGAAACTTGAGATTAAATCAAGAATACATGGTTTGTATTTTCATTTACCAAAGTTACATAAATTAAACATTGAGCTTATTTAAGCGTAATATTTGCTTGACCAACAAAGTATCTTCCGATTTCAACGCTTCAAATTTGTCCCTTTCATTGAAACTGTCTAATGTTTGATTCCTAACAAACCACATTCTTGATTTTCTGCAAAATTGCGTAAGAAAACGTAACAAGAAAGAGATTATGGTGAGATTGGAGTAAATCTAGATAGAGATTTGTTCTTGATTGATCTTCTTCATCATCATTATCTTCCTTTTCAATGGGATATAGAAATGGAGATGTTAGAATATATCTCATCTATCTGTTGTTTTTCGCATGCACTGTTGCAGGAGGTGTCTTTCTCTGTATGTATTTGATATATCCAGATTCAACATTTGTATATTACTATCTCGTTGCAGGCATGACCATGGTTACAATACCATGGTTTTTTTGGTTTCTCATTTATATATATAGATGCTTTAAACCCATGGATGACCAATTTGGTAACCCTAGGGTTGGTGCTTCTAAAAATCGTGCCCTAACAAAACTTGTGACCAACCCTGGTGTTGAAAAGGCTCCTGATGGTGGTGGAGGACACCCATGTTGATTTTGGAGGAGTGGTTGACGTGGAGAACAAAAGCTTAGAACATCATTGTGAAGAAGTTGGCCAGAAGTAACAAGATAAGTCTAAGGAAGAAGTAGATCATCTTTGGTAATAGTTGAGACTAGAGATGAAAATTTGCCTTTGAAATCCTAATGGATGAGGATTCTATGCATGGTGGTGTTCAATGGAATTAAGTTCAAGTGATAGTGTACATGTTAGTTGAATGTTCAACCATGCCATGCATGTACCACAAATGTATAGTATTGTTAGGGTTAGAGGTTGTTGCATGCTTGAGAATATGAGATGAGACACAACAGTGAGATGAAGTAAATGAATTGGTTAATTAGGTCATGAGTCTCAATTGTAGAAAAGGGACAAAGTGGCAAGCAAAAAGTTTACTAGGATTGTTTGTCTTCAAGAGTAGTAATTTTGTAAGGAGTTTTATATTTTCTTTTGGAAGGATATGTGTACTTAATGGTTGTAGATATGATAGCATTGAGTTAGAATTGAAATAGAAAAAAAGAGAAAACTTACAAGCCTCCTTAACTTGATATTTATTGAATTCTTCCTTTTTTTTTTTTTCTTTTATACCTTTTTTTTTTTTTTTTTTTTATTAATTGAGTCAAAATTTTTTTTGATAAAAAAAAAATAGT
>Ga0099824_1001401_pt1 | contig 33719 bp, 19 predicted proteins | sample SiratrowhiteBW_FD_76837 | JGI IMG/M metagenome (GOLD analysis project Ga0099824, IMG submission 76837) | Root nodule microbial communities of legume samples collected from California, USA - Siratro white BW | ecosystem: Host-associated > Plants > Roots > Nodule | place: USA: California... | reverse complement strand
ATATATATATATATATATATATATATATATAAATAATTGTCTCAAAATTAAAACCCTTATCTTTGAAGAGAGAAAATTCAACGGTACTTAAGAGCACCGAACTCAAACATCCAAATTCACCTCGCGAAATATTCTCCGATTATCTTTTATGTTTCTCTGAAAAAAAAATTACCTTCTATCATAAGAAAAAAAATCTTACTTTTAAATACTTTATTGCCCATATCTGAATGGATAAATTAATAAGAAACGAAGAAAATAGTCAGTAATAATTTCTTGCATTTCATACAACTTTTTATTTGTTTTTTAATAAGACAATATCATCATTATTATTAACAGAAATTATACATTTTTTTATCTTATTTATTTTATAATATATATTAAAAAAAAAACAATAAACATAGTTTGAAAACTGTAGTAGGAAATAAAATACTATTCCTGAGAATGTCTCATCCAACCCTGTTTTCCCGGGTCAGTGTGCTCCCAATTAATGGGCATTGATGAATACATGCATTGCATGAAACATGAATCTCATGAAAACAAAATGTAGATTGAAGAGCCATTATCAAAAGTCTTCCACAGAACAGAAACATTGTTCTACTTCCTCAAGCTGTCGGTGCTCACCAAAAATCAAAATATACATAAATTCTATTAATTTATGCTGCTGCTATATATAGAAAACTGCTTCCACCACCAAAACCAAGAGAAAAAAAGGAAAATAGTGGAACTTATTAGGCCATATAAAATGGGCAAATTAATGAATTTGAAAGTAATTAATCACAGTCCAAAGAAGGTATTACTTAGTTTCAAAGTTTTGTGACCAGCATGATCAATTAACATGCACACTGATCCAATCCAAACCACCTTACCCCACATGAGAAGACTCATCAGCTTGGACTTCTTCATCATCATCTTCCGGTGGCACTTGGCCGGAATTTGGGCCGGAATTTGCGGTTGGACTCATGTACTTCCCTTCCCTTTCGGACTGTGGCACAAGTTTTCCCTGACCATAGAGGCAACTCAGTTGATGGAAATAGGGACAGGTCCTAGAGTTAAGGGACCTTTTCTTGTTAACATCTTTGGTTTTTCTGAAGTACTTGTTTATGTTCTCCCACTTCTCTTTGCATCTCTTTGCACTTCTCTTGTATCCCAGCTCTGACATCCCTTGCGAGATTCTCTCCCACAGAGGACCCTTGTTTCCTTCTTTCTCTTCATTGTTGTTGTTACTTACACTCGTGCATCTCAGGTTTATCAGTGCCAACACTTCATCCCTTGGCCATCTTCTCCCAATGTCCTCTTTCGAATTCTCGCTGCTGGCTAGTGGGGTTGTTGAGGTTGCCTTATATGTGGAAACTGAATTTGACTCTAAGGGAATAATAATATTATTATTATGGCTGTTGAGGGAGGAACTAGGGTTGTGGGGGGTTGGGGAAGAGTTGGAGGAGGATGGAACTTGTAATAGTGTGTCACTTGAACTAGGGTTTTCTGCTTGCAATAACTTGGTTTGATCATGATTCAGAAGCGTTTTGGGAGAAGGTGTTGGATCAAGATTGTTGTCTTCATTGGAAGGACTATTAGGGTTTTGTGAGTGCAATGAACGATTTGGAAGAGTTGAACCGTTGGCATTTTGGCTTGTAGGGGATGGTGAAGTAGCTGTTGCTGTTGTTGTTGCGCATTTCTTCAAGAATTCAATTATGGTGGCTTGTCTATCTCCGGCAATGGCTTGCTCCTTCGCCATGATATCAAGCTCCTTGTTCATCCTCTCCATCTCTTGCTTCTTCCACGCTTCCTCTCTGGCGAACTTCTCTTGGTCCCTTTTGACCATGTCCTCAAGGAGCCTGTTGTGAATCTCTTCTTGTTGAGCCATCATCTTGTTCACAACACTCTCGCAAAAACCCTTGAACATTTCGAACCTATCACGCCTCTTCCTCTTCCGCTCCTTTGACTTTCCCACCACAACAACCTTGTCTTCTGTTCGATCACATCGTTGATGGCCCATGTTGTCTCCTCCTAGGTGGAGGGTCTCTTCACTTCTCACAATTCCATCATCACCTTCACCACCACCACTCGGATCAGGGTTTTGGCAAAACTCCTCCAACTCACTGAAAAACCGGAAATTGCTCTTGCCGTAGCTGCTAATGTTGTCGAAATATCTACTCTCGTCTTCGAACTTCTCCTTGCACTTCTCGGCACTCTTCTTGAACCCAAGCTCTGCCAGCTTCCTGCACACATCATCACATAAATACAAGCACAGAAGCATTTTTGTTATTTTCAGTTATTTGCTTCACACAATTGTATGTACGCACTGTCCTCAACATTTCAAATTAATGGTTTTGATTCCTTCAAGTTAACTTCTTTCCTCCATGGCCGGCTCAGCCTTATATATCTTTCTCTCGGGGTCTGTGTCTTGCCGTGCTGTGTCAGCGTGCGAGCCAAAGTACTATAGCTCGGTTGTGCACGTGTGCGTTAATTTGACTTCCACATGAGGGTAACATATATGTGATGATTAATGGAATGTATACTCTATCAAACTCATTCATTTCTCATTAGTCTCAGTTTACTTGCTCAAAGGAACAGTGAGTAAATTAAAGGATAACAGTGCTATATATATATATATGATTAATGTAATGCAATGTAATGTAATGGAATGGAATATATACGTACCTTGAGACATGGTCCCACGTGTGCTCCGGGAACCAATTTTCCATGCTAGATCTGATTCTCAACAGTGCAAGCAGTTCATCGTTGGTCCAGGAATCGGTTAGGTCAGGCAACTGTGTTTGGTCTGTTTGAAGGTGGATTGAAGCAGCCTTGTGTTGATGTTTGTGGGTAGGAGAAGGAGGGTGCAAGGGGTGGAAGAGATTGGTTTGGAGAGGGAAGTGGTGTTGAGATTGAGAAGGGTTATAGGGATCAAAGGGTAGGAAGGTAGTTGGGGGAGTTGAAGAGGCATGGAGAGGGAAAGACAAGTGAAGAGGAAGAGTGGTCCTTGGTGCTATGAATTGGTGGAACTGGTCTGGTGCTCCATCGAACATGTTGGTGTTTCTGTTGGACTAGTCCTTTCCTTTCTCCTCGCTGCTCACTGTGAATCACACCACATTGCTTCAAGAAACTCTGATCACTTAACTTCTCAAAAACACACACACACACTTTCTCTTTCTTTCTCCCTCGCGTTTATCAAGGAGATTGTCCTTTCATGAAAAGGAAAAGATAGCCCCCGACACCCTTTTAGGAGAAAGTGAACTCACCGGCCACCCCCCTAAACCATAGTATTGTACGCAATTAAATATTGTGTGACCCTGGACAAGTCAATCCAACCACGTTGCTATTCAAAGTATATTCAATTCATTTCAAACTTGTCCACCCTTTTTTCTCTTTTCAAACAAAATCCAAACTCGTCTTTATCACCCCATTAAACACACTACCACCCAAGAATATTTTTGTTAGCAAAGCTCATTGCTTAGTGCATGAGTAACAGAAATTTTGAAGCTTTGGACACCCAAGTACGCCGATGATATAAAGATGTAATGAGAATTAGATGAAGGTTATGCGAGTGATAAGGGGTTGAGGCATGAGGGTGATGATGTGTGATTAACGGCACAGGGATGGCAGGACACGTGAAAAGAAGCAGAGAGTGGGACCAATGATTTAAGGATGGGAATCTTCAGTTGGTACAAAGGAATACAGTGGTGTCGTACAGGAACAGCAGCCAGCACGTGCAAGCGCTTACTGTGTAGTGGACGCTTGCACACAGTCACAGAACACAGCCAAGAGCACATGGGATGGGAGAAAGCTTATGCAACAAATTGTTTGTTTTGCATGCAATGCTGTGTAATAACACCATATCAACTACTCATTCTGCTAAATTCACATTGTGTGGGGGAAACTCGATGCAAACATGGCATTATTGTATGAGTTAAAACGAAATAAAATATATGTAGAAAAATGAAACATGAACAGATGTCTGCTTGCTGCTTGCTGCTTGAGTCAGTGTCTGCCACCGAAGAGGGCCCCCCCCAAAGGAGCCTCATATACTAAAAGACAACGTGGGACCCTCTCTCCTTACATAAACATTGCACCATATGCATCTCCTGTGTTGTCACTATATATTCAACACTTCCTCTGCAACTTGTGTTGTGAATCACCACCTCCCTGTTAGCCTAACACAATCAACATTTAAGTTGCACAAAAATTACCAAGTAACTGTTTGCTCTTTTTGTGAAGGTGCTTTGAATGCTGCTCTCATCATTTTGAATTGCAGTTTTGAATGTTCTTCTGTTAATTGTGTGGTTAATTAGGAGTTAATTAGGAGGAGTTAACTGAGGTAACTTGCCAAATTTGGTAAAATGATTTGGATTTTGTAACCTGGGAACATGCTTAACTTGGTCCACTCAACCCAACCTCCAAAGCAGGATCAGGATAGGATGGGTTGAACCTGACACATTTTTTTCAAAAGGTACATTATGCTAATATATACTCCTCTTAATTCAATATATAAGAAAGAAAAAAGGTATATTTAGTGAATTTAAATATAAACAAACTTTAATTTTTTTAACTTTGCAAAAGTATTTTTATCTCTGAATCTAAATACTATCTTAATAGATAAAATATAAGTTTTAAGATTACAAGTTCTTGATAAAATTTATGTTATGACGGTGTTCCGTACGAGGGTCTCCAAGACTCTTTTTCAACACACTTCAATTAATGTAGTAAACGTTTCGCAAAGTTTAATTGTTTAAAAATAATGCAGAGAGAAATAACGCGCAATGAGCTTAAAAAATAGTGAAAAAGGAATGACTTCGAATTTTAAACAAAATTAGTTTAATATTAAATCTCTTCCACAGCCAGAACGTGACAAGAGTTTTTAATATTTTTATTCACGTTGACAACTCGTGTAAACAATTTTATATGTTTAGCATGTCAAGTGATATCCTTTAGTATTATTTATTTTTTATTTAAAATATATTTAGATTGTAACTTCGTTTATTTTATCTCACCTTTATTTATTCCATTCTTGCACAACTTTCTTGACTTTTTTATAGTCAATTTTAACATTTAAAAAATTTATATTTAATCTTTCATACTTTAATAAACATCTATCAAAGTAATGTCTGCTGAATCAATATATTTAATTTGTTAAGAATTTTTCACTGTCGTAATTATACACACAAAAAATATCTTGTCAAATGAATATCATTTAATTAAAATTTTGAAAATTTATATTATATCGGTAAAAACAAAGTATTAAGAGCATATGTGATAAGAGATACTTAGAAGTTGTTTTTGAGTTCTTTAAAACAATTTTTCAACTGGATAAATTATATAACACCTAAAAGTGATTAAAAACTGTCTAGAAATTCTTCAACCAACTTAACCTTTAGAATAAAATTATTATTTATTTATTGAAGTAATAAATATTATGATGTATAATAGTTAACTCCAAATTAAAAATATAAAGTTATGATCTGTCTAAAACTTATTAAAATTGCTTTAGTTTAAAAAAATAAATATAGTAGGTGTGTTTCTATTAAATATATCTTAAGGCAATGGTTTTGGTAGTTACTTCCTGCATGATACAAAATGCTTTCTGCACTTAAATTTTTTTTAAAATATTAATAATGTCTGTTATTTTATATATTAAATAAATTTTCTTCTTCTCACATTTATAGAAACATCTCTCTCATTTTTTTAACAACAATAAAAATGATGTTGGATGTTGATAAGATATTTACAACAATTAAAAAATTCAGTTTAACACATTATTTTTAAATATTTAGTTTTATGATAACTAATTCAATGTTACTTAAAAAAAAATATAAATATTTCTTAATATTTATTAGATTTTTTTATTATTTATCAAGAAAGTTTGTTAATATTTATGAGAGAAGTTAACAGCTTCTTACTTATATTTATTTGTATACAATACAAATAAAATAAATAAATTTTAAAATAAAAGTAATAAGAAAATTGTTGAGATACTGAGAATTTGGTTAGTGCATAAAGTAATATATACTGTGGACAACGCAACTGCCAATGGTTTTATATCACTTATAATTTATTTTCATTCTAAAATGGAAAACATTTATTACAAATAAAAAATTACCCCTTCATGTATCTCAATTCACAAATACATCCTTCAAATTTTAAAATAAGGAAATCATAAACCGGATGTTCAATTTCCTAAAAATGGTACAAAAGATTCATTACCCTACACCTTAGTCAAATGCGCTCAGGAAAACATACGTGATGAAGGGTGTCAAAATGAGTTTGTGCGCTTACCCAGCCCAATACACCTTCAAGTGAGTTTAGATTGAGAACACCTGTAATCCGCCAATATATTGTTAATTATATAGATTAATACATTGTTTTTTTTAACTAAGATATTATTCAATAGATATTTTAAATGGTTTAGATGCTTAACTAATTTATTTACCTAATTATATAAATCAATACTTTGATTATAGCTTGCTATCTTTATAATATTATTTTCAAATTCTGATTAATAATTAGAGAAATAAGTGGATATCTTAAATTTAATATTATAAAAAGGTGGATTGAATAAATTTACATTGTTGACAATAATACTACAATAATTATATGAAAAAATTGAAAAGGCAAAACTAATTTAAGTCAACATGCCTAACCCTCAAGTTACACAATTTTTAAGTTTACTCGTTTTTAGCTATACCGGTAGTTAGGTAACCCGAATGAAGTTGAGTCTAACACCCCTCAACGTGGTAGCTAAAAAATACACACCAAAGAAAGCTAAGAATCAACACATGGAATCATCTCATACAAAAACGAAAATTCAAATTTAAATATTCGGCAAAACTGATTAATACAGTTAAATTTCTAAGTTCAACTAAATACAAAGAGTACCCCCAACAGAGGATTTTGCTCTATCTCATCTAACAAGATATTATAACATAAAATTAGTGAACTTCTCTTCATGGTGTTCTCTCTGTTCTATTATAAATCACTTTTTTCCTCCAGAAAATATTGCTAACAGGGTATCTGCTGCGCGCATACTATTGGTTTAGTGTCTTGTGATATGCAACCTGCAATAACATTCAAATAAAAGAATTTATATGCACATACAACTGCGAGATTAACTGACCCACCTTTACCCAGCCAGTTTCAACCATGCCGAAATAATTCAGTAGAGTTTAAAGAATATATAGTGTATTTGGATAACACACAAGAACCAATTCTAATCCACAAAATCATAGTGATAAAAAAGTGGAAGCAACTAGTTATTGTTTTATCTTCACCATTAAAAATTAATTAATTATTCTCACCCATAAAGTTATCCAAACACACAAGCAAATGTCTGACTCCAGTTTGAGTGAAGCCAGGACCAAATTTTCTACCATTTTATGTTCTTACGACTCTATTATTTGTGTACATATTCCCAATGCAAGAAACTTTTCCCAATCATGATTACTTTGTAACCTCGCATTAACAGACAAGATTTTCAAATGGGGTTCTTACGGATGTTGAAGTCTTCAGCAGCTCCCTTATGGCCATTGTCGCATAACATGAAGCAGGAAGAGTAAAGCTCAGTTTGAGAGCAATATGGGAATCTTGAGAACTGGAGTCACCAAGAGATTCGCCATGAGGTAATTTTACCTCCTCACCTGCAATCTCCTTAAAATTCTCAACTTTTGGAAAGTCATCAGAACTCTCTAACTCTCTGATGCAATCAGAGACTTCTTCAGTTTTCCCATTTCCTACATCAATTGGTTTGACAGTGTTGGTAGACGCAGACTTATTAATTGTGTCTAAATCTGTCTCTACCAACGGTTTATTACTGTCAGAGTATGTAAGTAATTCCCTGGAATTGCAGACATCAAAGAAATAAGTCAGAGTGAACTACACGCAAAACCATAAAAAAGAAAGAACTACTAAAAAGTACGAGTCTGTGCAATGTGGAGGGTTAACTTCGTAAAATACCATTCAAAATTAATTGGCTTTTGAAAAACCTTCCTGTAACATCCAGTGATGCTAGTTATTGAGAATTCCCTAATAAAAAAAGTACAAATAAATCAGGGTAAGAGAACTGGCAGGAGAGAAAAAGAAGATTAAGAAAAAGAACAAAATTGGAATTAGACTCTTCAAGATTAAGTTGAGATTCTTATTACATACTCCACATTGTGCACGCTTTCAGTTAAACTGATTCCATCCTGACCAAGTACAATAAAACAGGTGAATATATTATAAAGGGGAATAACAACCCATGGAACAATAACAGTACACAAGGTTACAAAAAAGCAAGGACAGCAACCTAAACGTAAATGTAAGAACTAGTTGAACATAGTTCTAAAAGTAACAGAAGGAGGAGGCAAAATAGAAGCAGTCGAGCGTGAAGGGGCTCGTCATGCTTAATGATATCACCACTAAATTGCAGTTCCAAATCAATATCAATTGTCAACTACGGAGTATTAATGTTAATCTTAATTACATAAATACAGCAGGCTTTTCAGGTTGGTGTTCTACAGCGTATCTAAATCAGAACCTATAGCATTCAAGGCAAAATTAAGTTATAAAGACAACTTCTCAAATTTAAGAGCATTCTTTATTTCATCTTCCAATTACTGCTCTGCTTAATTCAATAAAATGTACCTGAGGAGCAACCTTCTGATTTACCCCGTCATCAAATAAAATCATTTTCTCATGTACTTCCAAATGCATAGCAATTAATATAACCTTGAAGTATTTTTTACAAGTAAATAGATAAATCTACTCGTACACTAGTTTTTTACGATAATTCTTACGTGTAAGAGATAGGAAGAGCGGGATAAATCTACTCCTAATTAAATGCATAAAGTTGAGGATATTGAAGCATGAAAGTACGAGGGTCAAAATTGATACATACTTTTTTTGCTAAATCTTCATAAACATTGGCAATATGATTGGTTGGATAATTAACCCGTGAACTGCAAGATAACAAATACACAAATGTCAGAGTGATCCCTGCCCCAAATTAAAAAGAAGAAAGTCACTGGAAAACAAAATAATTGGATGATGATTTGAGTTGCCAAAATCAAAGAACCTGAACACTGTTAGCCAATCATGCTTACCCTGGCATAGGAAGGATGACATCATCAATTGTATAGCATCCAGAATTGAGATCTTCAGCATCAACAACCTGTCACACGAAGTAAACACACTTTAGAACATCATTCACACAACTTCTGTTGTTCCTTGTTGAGGTTCGAGTTAGTAAATTATCCATCATCTCATTTCTCGCAAATGAAAATCTTTTTCAATCTTAAAAACTCGATTTTACACTTTACCTCCTGCTAATGAAAGTAGAAATCAAGTTCCTCGACATAGAATAATGCCTATATGGAATTCATTTGAGAAAAAATGGTTCACAATAGTGTTTCATTCAAGAAATTTGACACAAAAATGTTCAATAATTATTGATTTCATTAAATGCTCACTAAGTCACTGCCCATGTTGACAGATAATCTATACTAGCATATAAACATGATACTAATTTTGATAACTGCTTTTTCTATACACATTTTTTTTGTACAATTTTAGCTTACTATGATGACGTTCTAATAACCATTTTTTACTGTGATAAATACTTTCTATTGCTGTGCACACTTGTGTTCTACTGGTAATAATAATTAGGAATGAAATGTTAGAATCACAGGGTTTTTTATATACTTAAGGCAACGATATTAAATTGATATGCTATGATGCAAAACATGATACACTGGCCCTTTTATATAGACTCTTAAATCCTTAAGAACAAATCAGAAATAACTTCTGGAAGATAAAACACCTAAGAATAAGATAAGGATCCTAAAAAATAAGATAATATAAAATATAATCAAGATAAAATTGGATACGTTTCATATATTCCAACACTTATTACAATTATATTTTAGAAAAAGAAAAAAGATAGTATGGTTTCACCAAACATGGTGGCAAAACTGCAAAGGAAACTCGAAAATACTGGTGATAAGATGAGAGCCTCCAGGACTGAGACTGGTGGTAATGTTGTAAAATTTTACACAGATAAATAACAAAGGGGTAAACTCATACTGTGAGGTTACATATTGTAAAGTTATACACAGATATATGCACAAGAGGCCTGCAATATGTAATTAAGAAGCCCCCATTGCTCGTGTACTTTCTATACCTGTTTTATAGAACTCTTAGTTAGGCATTTTTTAAGACTTGGGGTGTGAGCCAGGTCTTAGGCAGAATGAACAAAATGAAATTTTGATAGAATTATCTAAGTCCAATATTAGAGGTGAAATGCTATCTACCTTACTCCGGTGCATTTTGTCAGAAAGTAAATTCTTGATTCTTTAAGGGATTTATACAATTAAAAATTGCTCTGGGATAAGACTAGAGTTTGGCAACAACTTATGGTAAAAACAGTTTTTTACAAGGGTTTGTGTTATAGATTGACACATTGGGTTTGCTTCTATGCAAAACTTAGGATTTCAATAAATAAAACGAAAGAGAGAATGAAGGTTAACAATGTATTATGTAATTGATAGTATGATGTTCCTGAAATACAATAACCTAGTGTACCTATTTATACCACAAATTAGATCAAGTGCAAGTATTGCAGGTACAAGCCCAAGTCCAATGCTAACAAGACTAATTCTTAATATCTTCTAACAGCTTCATTAATGTTTTCTTTTTTCTGTATCTTTTTTTTTTTTTTCTCTTTTTTAAGGAGGATTCTTATCCTCCTAATTCTTTTTATGAAAAGTATTTAATTCATACAATATTGTTGAACTTTCATTTTCAGAATAATTAATAGGTATAAAATGACCAAATATTTGTTCATGTCTGCATAATGTGTGTGCACTAGACTCTGAATAGATAGATGAAAGTTTTAAGTCATGGCGTATTTCTAAAACTACATTTCGGTTAAGTACTAGCATACCAATGGCCAAATCAAACGACTAACCTTGACACAACTATTTATGTCTTCATGAATATCTACAGAGATTTCATCCTCATTAATGGAATCATACCCACCACTGCTGTCTTCAGGATATTCAGATCCAACAAAATCTGTAACTTTTGCAGTAGAATTTTCTTTACAGTATACCAAGTCCCCTAAGACTACTTGTTCAGTTCCTGCCACAGTAGAATATCACTCAATTCAATAAATGAATATTTCAACTTCAGCTATCATAATAATGATAATTCATGGTAAGGATAGTACGGAACGAGTATCAAATGCATTAAGGAATCAGGAGAATTGAAATTAGAAGTTTATTCCCTGAGAAAGCAATGCAAATCTAGAAATTTATTAGAAATCACAACTTACCATATTTTTGCACCCTCTTACTTGCAGCATGGTTCCATAAATAGCTTTGGTAACTATGTATGTACCTAAAAAAGGTAATGGAAATATGCAATGAATATTTATTCATCCTTCAAATAAATGATGTTGAATAATATATTACATCTTTTATTTGTGTTCAAGGCACACTTGTCTTTGCAAGTTGAACTATATCAAGAATTTAGCGACAGAATTTAGAAAAGAAAAGGAACTGTATTTCTGAATGAATGCTACTTACAAATGAGACACACAGAAAGGTATTTCTATACCTGATTTAAACTAGCTTAAGTACCTAGATACAGCTGTCAAGGTGACAGCTAAAAAACTAACTCTTTAACTAACTTTGTAACGGCATAACCAACTGAGACTTATAACAACAGTTCTCTGTACAATACTCTCACAGAAATAAAAGAACAATCATCAAATAGACAGCATAAACAACCCACTTTAGAGCTTCTGCAAAAATTCCTTTGTATCTTCCTAACTTTCAAATTTTATTCATGTGCATTGTGTTAACAGTTTTTTCTATACATGAAAACCTTTCCTCCTTAGCTTTATGCGGTGTCAAAGCAGAGATTTAGGACCCGTTTGATACAGATTAAAACAATTATTCTGATGTAAAATCATCCAGTCACAATTTAAGTTTGTTTAGGATCATAGAAAACTCACTTTAAAAACTAACTGGTTTTTATGAGAAGCCCATTAAAAATAGTTTCTCATTTTAAATTAGATTTTAGATTACTTTCGAATTCTAATTATGTTGAAAAACTAAAACAGTTGCATGAAAAAAATTTAGAAGTGATCATTAAAAAAAAAAAGTGACCATATCATTAAAAAAACTGAAACTAACGGGCCCTTAGTACTAAAATGACCAGCTTTATTTTATAATAGTGAAGCATACCGAAGTATAAAAACTCAAATAACACTGAATGGCTGATGAGTTGGGTTGGCATGGAAGTATAGAACTGACTAGTAGAGGAGGAGAGCAAAACAAATGTACACCCCAACATAAAATTGACATTGGCAATAAACTTCATAAAATTCCCAATTGCAACAAAACCATAGCCTATTTCTATTGAAAGTAAGGAAATTAATGTTGTCATGGCATGCCCGCAGTGTGTAGTCTGTAACATGCAAAAACCATGGAGCATGTTTGGTTTTGATTATTTTAAGCCCAGAAAAGGCTTTTCAGCCAAACTTTCACGCTTGAACATTTTGATTGCAGTGTTTTGAAAAACAAAATAAGATGGTTCAAAGCTAAAGGGTGTATGTGAATTTTGACTTTATGAACTCAGACATGTGTACCAAAATTTTACATAAAATTATGTCAAATTCAAAGTCTGGTATATGTTTAAATTGAAAAGTAGAGAAAGAAAAGTTAGATATGATTATGAAATTATTTTTTATCATTCATGCAAGAACAGTTAAAATATAAGCATACCACTATCACTATGCAGGGTCCAAGGAAAGAAGATATGTGAAGTTCTGTAACACGAGCTGTCGACACTTAGAATAAAAATGAACTGTGGTACTACGACATGCTTCAACTAAGAAAAATCACTAGCAGTGACAGACTAACAGTGTATCACCACTTTAGACAGATATTCAAAACAATCAATATCATCAGATAATTATAACTCACAACATTCTCAGAGTTCTTGGAATGCCTTTCAAAGCCTGCAAATAATTTCCAGGAGACGTCTTCAAAGATTGCAGCTGCAGAATATTTGATGACACAAACATGGTTATGACATCATATAGATCATACAAGAATAAAAATAGTGAGTAAAAAAAAAAAATTAGATCCAATCTGACATCAAGGAAATGTCTAATGCTGATATCACTTTTATTTCAAGCTTACCACAGCCCTTTCAGCAACTAAATATCGAGGCAACTGCTTAAGTGTCCCAACAGCATCGTTACTTTCTTTATAGTACTTCCGTGCCTTCGCTATTGCATTTCTCTGTATCTAATAACATTGTTATGATGAACAACAGTAATCAATATGCTATTTTTAACTATAAGCAGCACGCAATTACTTGATTAATCATCTAGACATTATCCGTTATATGTAAATGTAATAATAGAAACAATGAAAAGGATATCTCCTTCTCTTGGATCAAGAATCATGTCAACAGCAAGTTTCCATTCCCCTCGAAGTAATGCAGCTCCAATAAGGTGAGTTGGCAAAGAACCACTTCCAAAACGCTGACAGTGAGCACATTCACAGGCAATTAAGTTACTTGTAAAACAAAAATGAAAAATAAAAGTCTTACATAGATAGTCAATTAGACATGAACTAGGCCTAATTCACTCTCAAAAGTTAGCGCAAGGGATAAGGATTTCCAAGTCTTATAAATTATATTTTTATCAAATTCTTAGCCAATCTTGGAAATCTCAACACACGCCTCTAACACTCAAATTAAATAGAAACAAACAAGGACTAACTCACTCATAAAAGCTAGCTCAACGGAAGGATTACCAAGTCTAATAAGGAAGGTTATAGCCATATTTCTAGTCCAATTCGGGACATCTTAACAGAGCTAAATCACATGTTGTGACTTTAAGAAATGCTGCGACACTGAGCAAAACCACAGAGAGACAAAATGTAAAATAAGATTTTACGTTTTAATGCAAGTTTTGGACTTATAACAAATTTTAATAGAAAATTTTCTCTTCAAGAAACAGGGAATATGAAGCTAGGTAACTTTTCCAACATGTTTAAGCTTCTTATATCTTTAAATTATACATCATAATAGCAATCTTTAAGACAAGCATGTATGTCATCCTAAAAAAATAAAAATAAAACATGAGTTTGTATTACAAAATACACAGAGCTGGCATACGTTGGAATAAATGAAACATGATAAATAGCAGTAACTGATTAATGAGGATTTAATTCAATAGATTAACACAGCATCCTACTGTATTTGTCACTTCTGAATACTATACAGGGAAAGGCCACATGCTATCAGAGGACATTCCCCCCAGGCTTGCTCGGGAAGTTTACCTCTAAACTAGCACAAGGTAGCTATCCAATTCTATGTTATCGAAACAGAATTGAGAGAACTAATCAGAGGGGGAAAAAATTGCCTTATAAAGTACCTGTAGACCAAAGTAGTTAATGAAGCCAAACTTTCCCAAGGCATCTGCAGATGCTTTTATGATATCTTCAGAATCTGAAACAATACCTCTGAGAACATATGTCAATGCTATAATACAAATATAAAGCTTCAATTACATTTATAAATAACCCTAACCTCAAGGGATACTTATTTAACATAGGAAAAATGAATTTCAAGCATAATTAACACCCTCACCGCAATGTAATTGTAAATCGATTTCCCATGAGCTGGCCAAGACATAGTCCTTCCTTAACATAACTGGACAATAGTACATTTATAGCTATCATTCCACAAAAACCAGATAAGAATGTCAACCATTCAAAATTCAATCACCTTACCAGAAATCGCCCAATTTGATACCAAACAAGCGTTTGTTAAGTGCGGCGAGTCGACTTGCTCGCTGCTTGTAAACAGTAACCTAGAAACCAAACAAGTAATAAACCAGTTTTAGTATTTATCTATAAATGAACACTGATACTAATTCTGGAAAGTGAAGAAAGGATTGAATGCTTGATGTAAAATAAAAAAGAATGTAACAATTTATCACCCTTTGTGTTGTGACAGCTCGCTTATCCTTTGTACCGGCAAATCCAAATGATTTTGGCTGTCAATTAATTATTAATCAGTTAAAACAGAAAAGTTATCCATAAATCAATAGTAATGCTGTTGGCAGACTGCATTTATTTATTTTTCTACTTTCCAAATGGTCAGTGCATAAACTTGGATAGTCGAGTATAAAATAGTGCACACAACTAAAATCATAAAATTTTCCATCAACCAAATTTTATGAGCAGAAAAAATCATGGAGATATAAACAATAATAAAACAGAGTTCCTAAATCTCCAGGTTGAAAACAAAAAGGTTGTACACAGGCATAATACATTAATACACAATCATAAATATATCAAGCAAATAATGTGCAAATAAAAATATGGCAAACAGATTCATTTATTATATCACACATGTTTCAGTTCTAGAATGTATGATAATTAGTTAAAAGGGAATCAATATCATCACATACAAGAATTGAATGAACCATCACCAAAAAAACCTTCACTTTCACACTCAATCAAAAAGCCTGCAGAATGTATCCAACAAAGACCCATACAGACCTGGATGCCGAGCATATTTCCAATAACCCCCAGGGCTTCATGGGTATCTTTGTTCTCTTTGTAAATATGGAACCTAGAAATTGCATTGGTAGAAACATTCAGTTCACAAACAAATACAATATAAAAACAGGGAAATGGCACGAGCAAATAAAAAATGCAACAATGAGTGGCTATCACTTTCTGACAATTTATGAATAACATAATTTAATACAGCCAGAGTCTTCATTAAGTTGAATGTTTTTGGATATTCAATAATTAGTTAATTAACAAAACGCTCTAGCAGACTGCACTAGAAATTGAAGACAGCAAGCCTTGCTTGATTTGTATTTTATTAAACAAAACCGCTGGGCAATCTTACCTGAGGAACTTGCCAACATTTTCAGGCCAATTTTCTGAACCTCGGCTGTCAAAGGGTTTATCAACCCTTTCTTTGCGTTTCTTGGAGTTTTTGCCTTTGTTGTTGGGTTCAGCAGAATTCAATCTCACGCGTATACATTTCAAGGAAGCGTCAGGTCCGTCAACCACATCAGTAACAAGGAACTTAAAGTTTTCCTTAAAGAAGTTATGCACTGCCTGGTACATTTGAGAAACATCAAATTTATGATGTTATAAAATGGCAAAGAAACTACAAAATGATTTTGTTTTGCATGCCACAAAAGCAGAATCAGATCAGTCTCCTCTTTCTAAATTCAATTAAATGTAAAATAAAATTACAGTGGCTTGGTGCAGTGTACTAAAAAAAGGCTAAGTAAATCAATGAAATGCAATTCAAAAGCATTCGGTTTGATACTTGGTTGTTAATCCAAAAATCATATAAATTCATCAAAAATTTCAGCCTTTTGTAATGAGATGAGCACCTGCTTGGAGTAAATATCCAAGTGCTCCCCATTATGGGCATCTTTACATGTCATCAGAATCTAACAGAGCAAAATAAGCCACAAAACTCATGCTAACCTTTCGATGAGACTTATCAGAATCCGGAGAAAGAACAATGGGAGAAACGCTATCTTCTCCACCGGCATTAATTTTATTAACAAATTCTTCCAAAAGAATTGCATCAGCCTCCCCAGCAAGAGACTTAAAAGATTCAATTCGTGAGGCATAACTTACAACAGTGTCAGATGTGTTGGTTCCATTTTCCTGAACACTCTGAAATAAGCATAAAAAGTGAGATAGCAAAAACAAAGCAAAAATTAATTAATTGATCAATGATCACGGATAATTAGACCTCGAGCTCCTCTTCAGGGGCATCGAGTGAGGACAAATGAACAACTGCTCCATCTCTGTCCACTTCATTCACGATAAAATCGGAATACCTGAATAAAATTCAATTGAAAACAGCATTAATAAGACACAGTTGAATAATGCACTTCAGCACTAGTACATCACTATCAAGGAGGTGCAATGAAGAAGGTAGTAAAGAATTGTGAAGAAAATGAAGAGACCTTTGCTTTAAAATTCCGCGGAAGCCAGGAAGGTCGGAAATGAAGCAGGAGATACCCACTTCGTCTTCTTCAACGGTTTTCATCGCCATGAGGATTTTACACAAATGGTGATCAACCACCTCTGGATAGGGTTTTAGTTTAGATTAGGGTTTAGAGCAACAGAGCGGGAAGTTACATTGCAACCGCCACTGCATACCTAGCATCCATTGAAACGCGTCGTTTAGTTTCTCAGCAACTTCCAGCTTAAGAATAAAAAAAATAAAAAATAAAAAATCATGTTGCAAAGACGGTAGTCATATCAAAGAGTATTCATAAAATTTAAAATATGTATTTTATAAAAAAAAATGCATTAAACAGGATTTTTAAAATAAAATCAAAAGATTATATGATAAATATGTATATATATATATATATATATATATATATATAATAAATAAGATATTATAACACGACTTGTAGATTTACTTATTGAGTAGCTAATTAATCTTATTATTGTGGAAAATAAAATGGCGTTGACTTGTTAAGAGATGGTCAAATCTCTTAACAAGCTTATTATGATAACGACACACTGTAGTAGTATTAGTTCATTTAGAATTTATCGGAAAAGCTTTAAATCTTTGTATGTGTTTATTTTTCTCCTCTAACCTTGTAATTAAACCTTTAGTACTTAATGTAACTTTCCGTTCCTTTGACCAACTTGTTTTCTTATAAAGTCTTATGTTTAAACAACCCAAACATGTTAAAAAGATTTAAATAAATATTTATTTTATTCTTTTGTGTCCCATATATTTTACGGTAATAAAAAATAAATTTATAAGTAATTAAATTTTATCTTATTTTCTATCAACTCACTGTTTCTTTCTCTCTTTACTTTTTCATATATTACTAACTCATTTTGTACATATAACTATTTTCAGTGTCATTTATTTTATCTTTCATTAAAAATATTTTTATTATTTAATAAAAATATAAATCGATAGCCATATTATTTTCCACTGTCACATAATTTATCGGAATAATATTTTTCTATAAATATAAAAATGTAAAAAATATAGATTCTTAATACATACTACACAAATTATTTTTAATTGATTAATATTTTTGAAACGAAATCAAGATTAAAATAATATCAATATATACAAGTAAAAACATTAAAATATAGTAAAACATAAAAAAGTTTAAAAAGGGAAAAAGACTATCACGTATATTACAAAAGATAAATAATTATATTTTATTTACAAATAAATTGTAAATGTTTACAATTTTAATTTTATATAACTAAATAGTTTATTATAAAATAATTTTAATACAATAAGCAATAAACAATATAAAAAATATGCAATAAACAATATGAAAAATGTTTTTTTGTTACATAGTATGACATCCTAATTGTCACAACATGATGGTTAAGGAATAGAGGTACAAAATGTAACAAAAATAACACCAATAATATTAATTAATCTTATCTAATAAAGTTAGTTACTTTTTTTTCCTTATACTGTGCCTATTTCGATTTCAATAAATAATATCCTCCAAATTTTGGTGACATTAAAAGGAGCTTATCACTATTTAGCTTATTTCTTAGCTCTAGCTATAGCAATACCATGTAAAAAATAGGTAAAGCACCACAATAAAGAGTGACTTTAACATTTGAAAAATATTTTCAACCAACCACTTTTTTTTTCAAATATCCATGTTAATGATAAAATACTATATTTAAATGACAATAAATATAAATATAATTAATTTTTTAAAATAAAACAACAATATATTTAGTTATATAATAAGTATATGAGATCATTTTATTTAAATGGAACACATAAAGCTCAAACTACCATTCGATAAAATTAAAACATCAACTCAAGCACAATTCATTGTAACAAATCACAACTCCGCTTTTACTACTTTCAAACTACCATTCAAAATGACTTTCAAATTTCACATGCCAAAATTCTTTAAAATAGTAATGATGATCTAATACTTAAACTCATATACAAAATCACCAATTTTTTATAAAAATTTCATAAATATAAATTAAAATATTAAAATTCTGTTTCTTTAATTTTAAAAACGTATATAGATAGGGTTACTTCACTGAAGACAATTTCTTTCATTTGTAAATGGTTTGTACTTTTAAAAAATCACTAAAAAGAGCTAGAGAACACATGAAAGTTTTAGATATTTTAAATTGAAATTGGTTTGGATAAGAATAATTCTTAAATCATCTATTATTGAAAAGTGAGATATGGTCATCGAAGATAATGAAAATTGAAGTGAAAAATTTAGAAATACAATAGAGGATATGAAATATATTATACAACGAAAGTTTTTTAGAAATCCAAAAAGAAAAAAAATTAAGAATGTAAATAACCTTATAAACATTCAAATTCAATTTATTTCAGATCCAAAAGAATTAAAATATTTTTTATGGATCGAACTATATAATTTCTACGATTTCATGGTCAAAAATCAATATATATATATATATATATGTATATATAGTTAAATAAAAATAAAATATTATAACTAAAAATGGAAAGCTAAGATTGCAAATTAGATTTTGAAGAAAGTAAAACCAAATACAAGCTAGATTTTGTTAAGTTGATTATCTGAATGAAATATTAACAAAATTTAGCTCTCCTAGTTTGAAATTGAAAATCACTTACTATCTTTATAACGAACTTTTTTTTTTTTTAACTTTTTTGCGGTGTACCACTTTTTTATTATTCCTTTCAATTTATCGGGTTTATCTTTATTTTCAAATATTTGAATATTTTTAAATTAATAAAAGTTTTTAAAAATATAATATTTATTAAATTTTAAATATAAATTATATGTACTAAAATTTATTTATTATAATTTTATTTATAACAATATATAAAGATGATATACTTATTTTGTTTTTCTATGAAGAGATAAAACAGTTGAAACAATGTACCACCTCTACTTAATAATAGTTGCGTAAATCTATTTTGTTTATTTATCGCTATAATTATCTTCAAATAAAAGGGTTATTATAAATGAAAACAGTATACTAAATAAATTTCATTATATATTAATTAAATTCTGATAATATCTTATTTTGATTCGTTTAAGTATTTTATTTTGATATATTTGTGAGGCGGAACCTGGAGTGGAAGTGCGATCCCACTGCAGCTCCTATCGTCTCACTCCGGGCGTGTGTTTCAACGACATAGATCGAAATTCCGTTCATCGATTTGTTGGATCTGTGTTTGTGAATTGTGGGAAAGAAGATGGTTACCAAAACGGAGGAGACTCAATTGAACAGGCTTGAAAATCAGGTCGACAACGGCGGTGGCGGCGCTTGGGACTACCTCTGCCTTGTCAGAAAGCTTAAGGTTCGCCGTTCCGAGAAGGTTCTCAAGCATGGCCTCTCCATCTTGAACGACCCCAAACGACGATCTTCTCTTGGCGCTGATGGTGCCTCCTCCTTCGCCACTGACCTAATTTTTATTGTTCTGATTCTATTGCGTGATTCTCTTATTTCTGATTTTATGCTGCGATTTTTGGAGCTTCGAATTTCACTCTCTTGTAAAACCTTGTTTTTCTGCTGTGCTTTAGTTGCATGTGTATGTTTTTCATTGAATTTGACTTTTGACTAATGTTTGGGTGTTTTTGTGTGCAGAGTGGACCTTGTACGAACAGGTTGCAGTTGCTGCCATGGATTGTCAGTGTCTCGACGTTGCCAAGGTTTCGATCTAATTTGGCTGTGTTTGTTGTATTGGTCTCTTTCGTGTATTGTAAATTTTTCTGGGTACTATGCTATACATATTGTAAAATCATGGCCTCCTTTTCGTGAAACAAAATTGTTGGAATGAATTTCTTATGTTGTTTAATGATTACTAAATCAGGAATCTTATGCACGGATTGAATGTTAATTATGTGAAATAGTTGAAACTTACTCTCTTGTAACTTGTGTTGTGGAGATTCTGATTATGCATCTGAGACGGTTGTTTGTGAGTTTTACAAGGAATTATAATGTTGCTTGATGGTTTTTGTTTTGGTGCTGCATAATGGTTGATTTTCATTACGTGCCTTGTAAGTTTATAGTCCACTGCATTCGATTGCTGTTCAATTTCTGGGTAGTTTTTGTTTTAAGTTTGAGTCCCTTTCGGCCCTTTATTCTCTGTTGATGGTGGATGGAGGAAATAATCGTTTTCTGATCTTGCTATGCCATTATTCTTTTGCTATGAGTTGTATCATTCTTGTTAAAGTTTTTGGCAAGATGTTTGATGTTGTTTTCTTTTGTAAGTTCTGAGTCTGGAAATTAATATGCTGCTAAACTTTTATGCTGTTCATGATGTCGTGCGCTTTATATGATAAGGGAAACCATCTAACTTGAGATTTTATGTCTTGAAGTTGATAATATTTTCTTCTTTATCAGGACTGTACAAAGGTTCTTCGGAAGAGATTTCCAGATAGTAAAAGAGTTGGTAAGTTGATATTATCTATACCTTTTGACCATGTTTTGATTTTGAGTTAGTTATAGCACTATCTACACAACTCTTGACATAAGACTGACTTTATGTAAGCTTTTGGGGCAGGATTTTGCAAGATTGAATTAGGTTTAAAATCCACTTGTTAAGAAGGGGGTTTTAAATTGTACCACTTGAACTCAGAGCTCACTTTTTATAGTTCTCCTTAGATGCAGATGTAACAGTTGCGTAGGCAGCATTATTCTGGCTTGACATATGCCTTATGATCGGCCAGTGTTCCTACATTTGGTCACTGCTAGGCTAAGAAACTATTTATTTTGACATTGCAATGATTGAGCTGGCTAATTTATTTTTGTCTTGAGCTCTATGATAATTTTCCAAAAACACGAACTGTATTGTTTACTTTTCCCAACACAAGCAATTGCATGTTATTCTCTGTTTGTTGATGCCCAGATGAGGTTCTTGAATCTAACTTTTAGACTGGTGGGTTAAGATGGTAAAACATAAGTTTAATCTAAGTAAATTATTTTGAAAGTTAATATAAGTAGCTTATTGAAATAACCTAAAAGCTAGACATATTTTCAAAGTTTCATTTACCAATTTCATCTATGATCTAGATGAAATGCTTTACGAAACACACTGTATAATATAACTACATCACACAAAAATCCAAATATGTCTGCATGTGCGTGCTCCTGTTCCCTCTTAATAAAGAATTGATTTAAGTGTCGAAATTGTTACAGGTAGGCTGGAGGCAATGTTGTTTGAAGCAAAAGGATCCTGGGAATTGGCAGAAAAGGCTTACGCAAGCCTTTTAGAGGACAATCCTCTTGACCAAGTAAACTCACATAACCTTATTGGGATACCAAAAAAGGGAACTGTTGGTTGTTCAGTTACTATATGTGATGAAACAAAAATCATATAATTATGGCTTCTTCTTTTGTGTTTTATTATTTCCACTTGATTTTAATCTTTCGGTTTTAAATTAAATAGGCTATGCCGCCTAAGTAAAGAAGGCCAAAGGCTGAAGTGTTTATCTTTTTTATTGTGTTGATTTTGTGCAGGCCATCCATAAGAGGAGGGTGGCAATGGCAAAGGCACAAGGCAACATTTCTCTGGCTATTGATTGGCTTAATAAATATCTAGAAACGTGAGACTAATGTTAAGAGTTTTATTTTCTTCCATAACTTCAAATAAGTATTTTTTATTTACATAAGAAAATATTGCATGTATCTGAATTATTCTTCTTGTTTTTTCAGATTCATGGCAGATCATGATGCATGGAGAGAACTGGCTGAAATATACGTCTCCCTGCAAATGTTAGATTTTATTCTACCATTTATCTTCCCCGCTGTAGGGTTAACATTTATATTGCTAATTATTTATCTGCCTTTGTTTCCTTTGGCTTTCTGTCTTCCTATTAGGTATAAACAAGCAGCATTCTGTTACGAGGAGTTGATATTATCTCAACCTACTGTTCCTCTCTACCACTTAGCCTATGCTGATGTGAGTAACTTCTTTATGAAATGTGATTACTTTATTTTGGTCAAATAAATTCTTCTCCTCTCATTTCTTTGCTCCGGTAGTAACAAACAAACAAGGCACAGAAAGCACTGCATGCTAGAGGTGTAGTAACATATCAAGAGTTTTACATTTATTGCATAAGGACGTTTTCTTGATTTGTGGCATTGTCAGGTACTTTATACGCTTGGTGGATTAGAAAACCTCCAAACTGCCAAGAAATACTATGCGTCTACCATTGACTTGACTGGAGGCAAAAATACCAGAGCACTCTTTGGTGTATGCTTGGTAAGATCTTCCATTTGAGTATTAATTTTGTTGTGTCCTCTGGAACTGCAAGTTATTGTGTTGGTTGAACCGAGTATAGTTGTTTTAATTTGGAAGTTGGTTGAACCTAGGTTTTGTTGGTTGCAATGAAAGTCATCGTTTAGTTTTTTTTGCTTTGGAAGATTTCAGTTTTCCTTCGTAGATTATCGATTTTCTCCTGAATAACTCAGAATGTCTGGATTCTTCTTTCCGAAACTATTAATTTTTATATATGCCTGAATAGTTTTTCTCCTGTTCTCCAGTGCACTTCTGCTATTTCACAGATTACAAAAGGGAAAAGCAAGGAGGAGAAAGAAGGGTCACAGTTACAATCTCTAGCGGCCAAAGTATTGGAGAAAGATTACAAACAGAGAGCTCCGGACAAGCTTCCCCAACTTACAACTGCCTTAAAGAGTTTAACATTGTCATCATGATGCAGCATCTCTTAAAGACTATTACTCACTTTTTGAAATTTTCTAAGATTGTTGCCAGCTTTAATTAACGCATTTAGATTTTCTCAGTCATTTTCTTCTCAATATTAAAATGAAAATTCTTAATTTTCTGCAATTTACCTTCGGTAACGAATATTTATTGGAAGACATGTAAAGTTTCAGATGGCCTGGATCCAGAGGTATTGTCATAGCTTTCATAATGCATAAGATGGGGCCATAATTTGTTTTTGACATCCTTTTGCCACTTGTTATTTTCGGCGGCTGTGCAAATTAAGTTAAAACATTAATCCCCCTCCTTGATTAACCATTTTCGTGAGTGTTCCATTCATAACATAAATAGTAACGTTATGATTTGATGATGTGGCATGTTGTACTGTGAATGGATCAAGGAGAATATTCTATTTTTGGTATCAAATATTTGTTCCTTCGAAGCGTGCTCGCTTGGATTAACGTATTTTGAAGATTTATTTTCGTAATTTTTTTTGTTTAGATCTTGAAAACAGGTATTTTTAAAAATAGTTTGCTATTAATACATGTTTAGGATATCTGAGTAAATAGCTCAATTAAGTGTTTCTTTGATACATGAGTGTTTATACGTTAATCGTTTAATTCAGAAAGCATATTTTGACCAATTTTATTTCTAAAGAAATAAATAAGGCAAATTTTAGAGGAATATTATCTAACGTATGAACTTAATTAAAGTTTATTCTTCAAATAAGGTTTATATGATAAGATATATTCTTGTATATGTTCTTGCGATGGTCTCCTTTATCAACTGAGAAATGAAAAAGCAAAAAAGATTTCATAGATGCTGAGTTTGAAAGATTTCATAGATTTTTTATCCATAGATATTGAATACCTATCTTGAGATTTATAGCTGTCAAAACCTGTTTATCTCAATAAATTAGTTTGAAAAGTCTACAAAATAGTTTTCATTGAGTTAAAAAGTTTGAACAGGATTAGTTTTGGTTCATCCCATCTAGTTTATAGCATAAGTATACTGAGGTCAATTGAACGTATTTTATAAAATAGTATTTCTATTTAAGAAAAAAAATAATAATACTATTCTATTAAATATATATACATATTAAATTTATATCTAAAATTAAAATTAAATTTTTCTGGTGCCTAAAATTTTAAAAATATATATTTTAAATGTTATTTTTTGTTTAAAAAAAGTTTTTTATTTTATTTTAAAACAGACTAAAGTTATCTATCGGCCCGATATAGGTCTAAGTCTAGAGATCCAAATCCATTAAAAATAGGTTGGACAGAACCATCTGTTTGATATATAAAGATACTTATATCGGTCTATATATTCTATTATCGAGTTAGGTCTTAACTTTTTAGTATTACTTTTTCTTTTACTAGAACTAAACTTTATTTTAGTAATCTAAATCTATCTAATCATATAATTTTTCATTATAAATTTAATCAAAATATACTCATCCTTAATCATAATATTAAGTAAATTTGTTGAGTTTAAATATCCATCTTAAAATAAAATTATAACATATAACTTTGATAGAACCAAGTGTACGTGATAATTAAACATTTTTAGTTAATAAATTATTAATGAAACCTTCTAATATTAATTAAAAAAGATAAAAGAAATATTAGTTAAAAATTATTAAGATAAAATTTGATTGTTAGTTATTATTTATTAATTAAGATAATATTATATTATTAATTATTTTAATATTAGGATTTTGTTAGGATATTTAGAATTATATTATATATGTTAATTATCTTTTATATCTTTTAGATAGAAAAAAAATGTTATAAATAGAAGAGTTTTAAAAGAATGGAAAAAAACATCACAAGAATTCAGAAATAGGCTAGACAAACGTTTAAAATTTATATATTTTTTTATAATTTTAATATTTAAAATGAATAAAATTCATTTTCATTTATTTTCTTAAATATGATTGATGTCTGTTGTTAGATAAAATATTTGCTTTTAATTTATTGAAACTTTACCCTCTATTCAAACTTCAATCACTCCATAAAATTATATGGATATATAACCTTCTTTTAGTTTGAATGTGTTATTAGAAGGTTAAAGGTATAACCATATAGTTGAGAGGGAAAAAAGAAGAAGAATAAGAAGAGATGGTGAGTATGGTGAATTTGTCAGAAACGTTAACGACAGGAGGGTGACGAAAATGGGGACATGAAATGAAAGTATCAAGTTGAAAAATGGGCACATGCAAACTGCTATGTTCAGCTTCAACATTGAAGAGTGTTTACGTACCAATTGCAGCTTTTGCATGCACTCACCCATACCTATCATTTAATGCAACTGCGTTTCTTATCATTCTCACATTAAAGTCATATACTTTGGATGCAATAAATTTTACTATATTTTTTTTTTATGATCATCCAATTTTAGTTTTTCTAATAATCACGTTATTCTCAAAAAGCAAGTTGCAAGTTGGTAATCAGTTACATGATTGTCAAATTTCATCTTCTCCTAACGTTACCTTTCTCTTCCCTTCCCTTAGAATTCAATATTTTTATAAACTTTTTCGGTCATTCATTTCCTCAAAATTTATGATTTAAGATTCAATAAAAAATTATGAACCGATAAATATAGTTATAAGTAATATTTTTGTTAAAAATATATAATCTAAAAACAAAAATATAAAATACAATTTCATAAGATACACTCCAAAGTTTTAATATTGGTTATTTTTCGTTAAGTCAAACTGTCACCGTCTGAGAGTTTAATTTTTCTTAAGATAAAATTACACTCTCAAATCTCAAATTTTAAAGTCATGGATGGGTTATTACTTCTACTAGGATAAGAACATATCTCCTGATTGCATCCAACTTTTAACTTTCATATCAAGTAAAGTAAAAGATTTACCAACTTTGCGTTGAAGTTTTGAATTGAAAATGCAATTTAATATTTTATGATATTTTTCATAATCCTTTGGTATCAAATATATCCTATGTCTCCTCTTTAAAAATCTAACAATATGTTATGTAATGTATCGTAATTTTTGTTTTTTTAGGTTAAAGAATTATATTTATTTAAAACGAAATGGTGACAGTGTTTGAATTGCATTTTAATTTGATTGGTTTTGGTTTTGACCTGCTTGTGGTTGGGATTGCTTACTAGTTTTGTGGTTCACGTGAACTTGATATTCGACACTGATGTTGTACTGAAAATCTGATATTATATTTTAATTAATTTATATATTATTAGTATGATATATCCAATAAAATTTTAGTCTATTCAATAAAATAACTTGTTAATAAATTTCTTATTAGACGCCAAAGTAAAACAAAAAATCACACTGAATTTGTATTAGGCCCTTTAGAAGTTCAGTTGATAACATTAAGCTGTTAAATATTTTCCTTCTATATTTTGTTATATTGAAAATTGAGATTTTTTAGAAAATGCTGTGAAGCTTATAGATTGTGCTGGAGACTAAAGAATGACTGCTATGGTCCTCTTGTTTTTGATAAATATTTAATGTCAAGAATCAAAAAACGAATTAAAATAAGCTAGAAATTTTCTGTTTATAATAGTTCAAAAACCTTTTCCATCTGAGATTTGCAACTGAAATTGCAAATTTGAGGTTTTAAATAGAAATTAACATTGTTAAACTATTGTTATTAAACTTTGTTCTGGTGCAGAATTGAGATTTACCCTTTATTTGTTTCCAACCCATATGAGAAGCCCAACAAAAAAATCGGAAAAAAATGTCATACTACCTTTTGACAAAAAAATTGTAAAAAATATTTTAAAAATCAAACATAATTCATTATATTCAAGAAATAATTGACCACATATAAATATTTTATTATATATGTAACCAGTTATATATTTCATTATACTTAAATAAATATAGTAAAATATTTACTTTAAAATTACAATATAATAAATAATTAAAACAAATAATTTTTAATAATAAATAAAATAATCTAAATTTCATATTTTAGTAATTATTTTTTAAAAAAGTCAAACTTAATTAATTATATTATAATATTTTTATTATATTTTAATTTTTTAAATTGATTGGTAGAAAATAAAAAATATATAATTATAATTGATTATTTAATTAAATTAATTATAATAGTTTATGTTATTTTAATTTTATAAAATAATGACTATATAATTAATTATTTGTAATTTAATTTTTTTATTAAATTTTAATTAAAAATACTTTAATCATTTAATATGTTTTTCAATTAATTTATTTTTTTTACTTTATCATATCAATTAATTCGACAACAAACTTTTTATTTTATATTTAATCCTAACAATTTTACTTTTTTTTTCTTTTACACTTCATCTCAAATTCCAACAAAACTTAAAGGATGATGCACCAGACTAAATGATCATAAAATATATCAATTCAACATTTGAGGCCTTAAAGAGCTGGCAAGATAGGTTGAGCAGTGGAAAGATTTAAAATATACAATAATGATTTAGTAGCCAGCACATACATATATATCAAATTTGCTAATTATTATCAGACATCAAAGTATGCAATCCTACTAAGGCAAAAATATATTTATATTAAAGTCCCATCACACAGCATAAAACAAACTACAAATCATCCAGCCTGATAACAGCTTCACCATCTCAGCTCCCTAGACTGCATAAACAAGTTTCAAATGGTTGTTAAAGAGAGTTTTTACATTCATTAGCTGAGTTTATCAGATATTTAATGTTATGGCCTTCTTGGTACCTGGGAGTTAGCAATTTGAAGTAAAAGCCTCACGTACTTAATAGAATGAATCATCAATTAAAATACTAAAGTAAAAACATATGACGACCTAAAAGAGGGAAAAGTAGGTAATACTTACTGATTTAGAGAGAATAGAGATGTTGAATAAAACATACTGTAAAGTTTGTATTTTTAGTAATATGAACCATAAAGTTGCCAATTGAAGACCAATGTACAGCCATTTCGGAGAAAAAAAAAGAGTCTCTGATCTATTCAAATAGGTCATATGAATTTAACAAGGGAATGAGAGAAACAAAAGTACTCATTTTTACTCAACTATGCTTCAATCACATGGTTGATAAACCAAATCTCACTGAAAGGTCTGTCAGTACTCAATCTGTGATGGATTTCATCACATCTACTGGCTCTTCCAAGCATACAAATTAAGCGAGAAACCAAGACCCTGAAATTTGGTCTCAGGAAATCTCTCGGGGAAAGACCAAGGCAAATCAGAAGACGGTTGGCTAGCCCACAACTTGTCCAAGGCGGAGAGGCTTGTCCTGAACATAAAGACAGCATTTCCAAGGGATGTGCCAAAGAGCCAATTATGAACATCCCAGAAAACTTCCACTGCAAGGCCATCTATCAGAATAGTATGATTTCCCCTGAACTTCCATCTTAACCGCTTAACTTGCATCACAGTTTTGCTGTCTATGCGGATTACAAGGCTCGGATCACTAACAGTTGCAGTGTCACACTCAATCACAATATCATGAATTTGGCCATTGTCACAAAATACAGCTTTGGTACCATACAACTTCTTACCAAAAACATGCTCTTTCTTGGCAATCAAAAATGCGTTGTGGGGTAATGGGCTGGCATTGGTCTTCTTGAAAGCTTCTTTCTTCAAATCCCCAAGAAGAAGAACCATCTGTCCATCCACCACAGCTCCGACATAAAATCCCCCCAAAGGTTCCGGACTGGAACCGAATTTGGCCGAAGAAAGATCCCAATACACATCAACTTTACAAGAATGAACTTCTAGAGTCTTACATCCTCTCCTCTTGGAAAATCCCCAGGATTTGATATCCACCTTACAAATACTCTGGCTTGAGGAATCGTCGATCGCTACACCAAGACTTTGCCCCATCAAATTCTTACTCCATGTGACGGTAATCAGGCAGGAACTACCACCAACCCTGCATTGATAAACACAAGTAACCACGTTCTGGGCACTTTTACTAGCGCTTGAAGACGAGGAATCCGCAACTTGAACCCCATTCTCACCAAAACAGGATGGAAAATCCTTCATTTTTCGCTTCAATTCAATTCAACTAGGAAACCTTTTCCCTCTGCGGTTTTTCAACAAACAGATGGAACCCAGATTTGAAATGGACAAAATACTCACTCAGCAAAAGGTGAAAGTCTCAAAAAAGAAGTTGGGACATACCCTTACCTTAACATGATCAGAAAAACCCATAAAGGAATGGTTTTTTGAATATGTGGCTATAACCCATGAATCCCACTTGAGAGAAGAGAGTGTTTTACTTCAAGACAAATAAAGAGAATGTGGAGAGTAAACAGCTCAAACCCCAGACAGAAGCAGACAAAAAAGCATACTTCTTTCACTTTCAATGTCCATGCTTTACTAATGATCGAAATTTTTTCAGGAAAAAAAAAAATACCCACAACCCAAAACGAAGAATGAAAAAAAGGGCACAACGGAATATAAACATAAAATGAAAAGAACCTTAAGATGGCGACTCTAAGACGCAAAATAACGGATGTGAAGAGAATGAAGAAAACCGAAACTGGGTATTGTAATGACGGGCGAATGAAGGTGAAAACAGAAAAAAGGTTGTATTTTTATACTGTGGTCATAACTTTTATTTTTTTCCTTTTTCAGTGAGACCAAGCTTTTACCTGACACGAAGAAGAGAGAAAAAGAACATGAAACTTGAAATGGAGTAATTGCTTCCTTCGTCAAAAGATCCAATCAGACACTGTTCATGTATTCTAATCAATCTATTCCCTTGTCCTTCTATATATGTAAGTGTGTATATATATCTAACAGTTTTTTCAGCTTAATTTTTATTCCATGTAAACGTTGTGATAAATATTATTTAATAATTAAAAAATATATTCTATTTGAAGCAGAACAAATATATAAGGTGTTTTCAGACTCTATTCTAAGAAAATTAAATTTTGATAAAATTTTAAAGTGGTTTATATAAAAGTTAATAAATTTAGCATACATATAATAATATGCCATTCTGGACATTATTTTGATTTTTTTTTCACACGATACATTCTAGTTATGTTATTATTTTTATGCAAAATTAGTATTATAGAAGAACGGTTCATAGGACGTGGAGCCCACAAGGTGGTGGAAATGCAAGCACCATCTCACCCACGCATTAGAATAAGGATTACGTGCTTAACGTGTTTTGTCTTACGAATCAACCTATCAATTATTTTGAAGTTTTTTTTAATACATTATACTAACACTTTTCAATATTACATTATTCTTTTCTTTGTTAAGAAAAATCATTCCATTATTTTGTTTATCTTAGCCAGCCATAACACCAATAAATAAATATAGAATTAAAAAATATATTTAAAACTTGTAGACGAAGGAATACACCGATTTTCTTAATTTAATTTTCATGTATTGATACAATTCATCATAAATATGATTATTTATGTTTGTTATCAAAAATGATAATTTATTATTTAATAAAAATGTAAAATACATTTATGCTTTTAATATAATTGAATTAAATTCAACATTTTGTGTTAAGGAATTTTAGATTGATAGATAAGTTTTAGTTTTTCTCTTACACTCATGTTATTTTTACATTAATTATAACGCAAAAACTGGTTTAAAATACCTAAGCATAATCCTGCTTAGACTAGTGGCCTGTTGGTTCAATTCAAATTCAAATTTGAATTTATTAAAAATATAAATTAATTTAATTGTTGATTTAATATATTGTTTAGTACTTAATTTGTGTGTATAATTTTTATAATGTAATTGTGATATTTTAATCATAAATCCTTTTTATTATATTTTAAATTGATTTTATTCAAAATAATTGTTATTTTAGGAAATTAATATTGACATTTAATACAAATTAATAGGAAATAAATTTTGAATTATATTGAGATTAAATTATGTATTATAATGCATGATGGTTTTCTAAATTGTTATAATAATGATTTTAAAAGCCATATCCAATATAACTTATAATATAATACTTTTAAATTAACCACGCATTATCAATCAAATCTAAATACAAATATATTTTATATTAAAAAAAACACTAATGGTATCTTAAATATTACATTTATATTTTGTCCATAATAACAATAGTAAAAAAAGTAAGATGATGATTTGGTAATATTATACGTATTATTTTGTTTTTTATTCGACCTTTACAATTATTAAAACACAGCCATTATTTTGTAATGTCAAATAAATCTTTACGTACATATAGTATAGAAATTATTAAGGACAATATACTGATGAACAAAAATTTGGCAAATTTATTTTCACTTTATTTATCCTTAAATTAATATTGTATAAAAATACGATAACAATTAATTATTTAAGAAATAAAAAGTATGGATGCAAATAACATTCATTTGTCCACATATCAATTTATGGCTGTTTTAAAGAATATAGATTTAGCTTTTCTAAAAAAAAATCAATGCTTGTTTTAGAGAAAAATATTCAACATGAATATTTTTATAATTTTTAAAATATTTTATGTCTTCTTGTTAATCATTTTTAATCTTTTATTTTGGATCAAATTTTATAATTTTTAAAAATTATAAATGATTAAAATATACAAATCATACATCTCAAACATAACATGCATCTTAAAAATTAATAACTTAAATTAGAAAATCTCCACTTGTTGAAGAATAAGGAAAACTTTCTTCTCTTTCTCATAGTATTCTGAACAATTTTGTTAGTTTGTCTTAGCCTTTTAATTTAAACAATAAAAAATCCTTACTATAATTGGATGAAACAAACTTCTCTCTTATGCATGTTTTTAAGACAAAACAATTGACTATTTATAGTATTTTCCTTTATCTATCTAATTCAAAATATGAATTTTTCAAATCAAAGTTTAACTTTTTAATTCTAAAGTGTAAATTTGGATCATATTAAATTCAATGAATACATATAAAAAAAAATTATATTATACTTTTCTATCTCATTCTACATGTTAGAACTAACATACAATGAATGGATTTTTTATATTATGTTCGGACATATTTTCTTTCTCTCATTTCTCTTGTTCTAACTCCTATCCTTTCTTCATAGTAAAGAAATTATATAGTAAAGAAAATCCTTTCTAAACACAGCCATTAATTTGTAATGACAAGTAAATCTTACACATAGTAAAGAAATTATTAAGGACAATATACTGATGAACAAAAATTTGGCAAATTTATTTACACTTTATTTATCCTTAAATTAATATTGTACAGAATTATGTAAGAGATAAAAATGTATGGATGCAAATAACATTCATTTCTCCACATATAGATTTATGGCTATTTTAAAGCACATATGTTTAGCTCTTTTAAAAAAATCAAAGTTTGTTTTAGAGAAAAAAATTCAACATGAATATTTTTATAATTTTTTCTGGTTAATCATTTTTAATCTTTTATTTTAGATCAAATTTTATAATTTTTAAAAAATATCAACAATTAAAATATACCAATCATATATCTCAAACATAATATATATCTTAAAATTTAATCAAAATATAAATCATATATCTCAAACATAACATATATCTTAAAAGTTAACTAGAATAACTTAAATTTCACTTGTTGAATAACAACGAGAACTTTTATCTCTTCTTCATGATAGAATTCCTTTACAATTTTATTATTTTGTCTTAACTTTTTAATTTGGACAATCAAATCCATTTTTATAATAGGATGGAACAAATTTTCTCTTATTTATTTTTTTTAGGCAAAACAACTGACTATTTATAGTATTTTTCTTTTATCTAAGTTATTTTTGAAATATAATTTTTCTATATTAAAGCTTAACTTTCAAATTCTAATATAAATTTGGACCATAATAAATTCAATGAGTATATATACAAAAGAACTTATTCTAATTTTCTCTCTCATTCTCATTATATATATATATATATATATATATATATATATATATATATATATATATATATATTAAAAAATATATAAAATATATATATTTTTATATTTTGTTTATATATATTATATTTTTATATTTTTTTTTTTTCTTTTTTTTCTT
>Ga0099824_1001397_pt1 | contig 33761 bp, 20 predicted proteins | sample SiratrowhiteBW_FD_76837 | JGI IMG/M metagenome (GOLD analysis project Ga0099824, IMG submission 76837) | Root nodule microbial communities of legume samples collected from California, USA - Siratro white BW | ecosystem: Host-associated > Plants > Roots > Nodule | place: USA: California... | reverse complement strand
AGTTCTCTTAACCTACGAACTGCTTTAAGTCTTTCAGCAAGAATGTCAAGCACAGGTAGCAATTCATCAATTGTTAGTGGAAAGTTTTGGGAAAGCCAAAGAGCAGGCATCATCTGTCTCGTCCACTTGTCTTCACCATTTTGGGAAGTAAAGGTATCAGAGGGTTCATCTCTGGCTTTCTCCTTGTGGTCTCTATGTCCACTAGACTTTCCTTTCTTTTCTTTCTTTACACGACTACTTTTTTGACTATGGCCATTTTCATCTGTTGAATTCATTGCAGCTTCCAATTGCCTCTTTTCTTCTTCTGTCATAATCTCATCAAAATTTTCATCGTCCTTCTTCTTCCTTTCCCTGGCCTCAGGTGGGGGAGCTCCGGGGACCCTTTTGGATTTCAAACTGAAAACCACATTTTGCATGTCATACACCTTAGCTTTCCATGGCCCCACCATTTCTTTCCTCTCCTTTTTCCTCCATGTTACCTGGGGAACAAGAAGTGCCTCACTCACATCAATCCCAACCCTTATGTAGTCAGCACTGGACTTCTTATTCAATATATTCTTAACCTCACTCTCAGTGGGGGCAACTATAGCGGGTGAAAACTCACTTACTTCCTTCTTTTTGTGTGAGACTCTGATCAGCGATCCGAGATCATCTTTAGCACCATCACCAAGAAAAAGAATGCTCTGATTTGCCCTCTTCATTTTCAAACCATCAAAGCCAACCAAAGTCATATCTGCTCTCAAATTGCCACCCTTTTTCCAAATCTTGTAAGTGTCTGAAGGTGCAATCCTTGAGATGAAAGGTATCACAGAACTCTCAAAATGGAATGTAATCTCCATGTAGAAGTCCTTCATCCTTCTCATAGTCGCTATATACCTAGGCAACCTTCTAATATACTTTTTGACATAGTCATTCCGATAGGACTTGATCATAGCCATTGCTATTTTATCTTGTTTGTTAATGATAGCTTCTCTAAGAGCAGTCCACCCTTCCTTGTTCTTCAACCTAGCATTTGCCCCAGCATCCATGAGCATCTCAGTTGCAGTAAAATCACCATGTCTTACAGCCAAGTGAAGAGGGGTGTCACCATTTGGTACATCCCTCCTATCCACCATAGCAGATATGGTTGCAGCCTTCTCCTCCTCAGCTATTGAAGCAGACTCAGTTTTAATCTCAAAGGGGTTACCTAGTTTTGGGAGTTTTCCAAGTAACTCTTTAAGACCAATATGATCCTTCAATACTACGGCCTTGTGCACAGGGCTATGACCATATGCTGAGACATTGATGCCTTCCATGCCTCACCAACCTATTCCAATAATCCAAAACTGTCTTTCTTTTCACACTGAATAGATACAAAATTTGTGGGGAAAATTCGATTTTGCTCCTGCCAGAAATAGGATTGAATAGGAACAATAGCACACGATTCCATAAAATCAACAGTTTTTGTGATCTGAATCAAGAGGAACTCAAAAAATGAAACAGACCCATTGACAATACAGGGAAAATTTATGAAACTAATGAATGAAATCCACTCCAATTTTGATCAAAACCAAGAAGCATAATCAATATGACTGAGACAACAACAACAACAATTAGAAGCTAAAAAACACAAGTTTCAAATACTTTTGTAATAATGGGAAACTCGAGAAAGAAATATGAGACAATCATCAAGAAAGGAGACTTCATTGAGAAAATAGCAAAAAAGAAAAACATAAACTTTTCTATTGTGAATATACGGATATCTAGGAAGGAGAAGTTGTTAGAGTTGAAGCCATTTAAAAAGGGTGAAGCAATGATCCACAATTCTCTTCAATATTTACATTGAGTCAAAGCAAATTCTCACTTAACCACCACTCATTTGCAAATCGAATCACAACTTATATAATCTTTTAATAAATAGTCTCTTATAATACTTACATTTTTTTTATTTATATATTAAACTTTTATAGCTTAAAAAGTCTATTTATTATATAATTAACTATTTTTTTTATTCTTAAAACAATGAATCTTGGCACTGGTGTTAAACTTAAATTAACCTGTCCTAATAAAAGTTTCTTATGAAATCCAAGATTTTAAATTTAAAATCCTAATTGCATGTCATAATACAATTTTTTTTTTAAATATGCTATTTTTTAATTTTAAACAAACGTTAAGTTGTTTTGAAGATAAAATTATAAATTTAAAAGTTCATGTGATCTTGTTCACTCCAATCTCTTTTATATTTAAAGTTGAGTAAAGAAAAAGAATGAGTATTCTTTCATTTTTCTTTAATTTATTTTTTATAACTTCAATTCTTCCCAAATACTACTCCTTAAATTTAATTAGTTCAAATTAAAATTTATCCACCACATCAACTTAGAAAGTTTTATTTAAAAAAGATATTAATCATGCTATTTTATTTTATTCTTTTTTTAAATACTCTTATAATTTTTTATTCTAAAATACTATAATAAGTATGGATGGATATACAAATGAACTTCTTATTAAATCTTAAAAGAAAACTTTAGTTCTAGAAAGGTAGGAAAATATTTTGGAAAATTTTAGTTAGAGGGATTAATAAATGTTATAGAGAGTTGTTTAATGGTTCTAAAAACAATTTCATAATATTACTAAGTTTCTAAATAAACATAATTGAGATCCTCTTTTAAAAAAGAAAATAGGTAGATATCCATTTAATGATCGTAAGAATAAAAAGAATGTTTTCAAAATAGTAAATCAAATTTTGTTTGATCAAAGTGAGTTGTACATGAGAGAAGAGATTTTATTTATAAATGATCTATCTTCCTTTGCAAGTTTGGTCATTTTAATGTGGATTTAAAAACCACACTCAAATGTCACATATAAACTAAAGTAACATCTAGAATTAGCTATACAATGGAGACATAGCCTTCAAAAGCACCAACAAGGAGAAGGTTACAAGTATTGCCAATGTAGGTATATCTTCCTTTATTTTTATTAAAAATGTGTTTTTATCTGGAAGCATAAGACAATTGTGCAATAGTGGTTACATGGTCTCCTTTAATAAGAATAAATGTATAATATCTATATTTGATAGACAGACTGTTATTTCAGCCAAACAACGTAATAATCTTAATAAGATTAATTTGATAAGCCTAAATAAGTAGAAGCTTACCTACTTTTCTTTCCAAAGAAGATGAAAGATAGCTTTGACACAAAAATCTTAGGCATTTAAATCTAAAATACATTTCACAGCCTTTTAAGAAAAACCTTGTAAGAGGATTGACAAATCTTTCACGAAAAACTCATTTTTTTTGCAAAACATGTTAGAGAGGAAAGCAATTAGAGTGTTCCTTTAAATAAATAAAAACTTGTATTTCAATTACTAGGCCTGTACAACTCTTGCACATAGATATATTACCCACAAGAACACTTATTTCACAAAGAAAGCAACAAGGATTTCATTGTTGTGCAAATTTAAGTTAATGTTATTATTTTCTGTGCAAATTGTGATAGCAATTTATTAACTTTTCCTACAAAATTTTGTAAGTAAGTTTTAATCATAACAATACATGAGCAAGTAGATAATGCGTATAGAAAATGCTCTTAAATATATCATGATAACTATCATAATTTTATACGTCTTTAAGTTGAATACTATATAAACAAAGTTATGTGTATCACACTTTTATAGAGTAATCACTTGTGTTCAACATTGGTCTAAGCTAGATCGTCTTTTTAGTATACATTCAAATTGGATCTTTGAAAAACATATAACATCTTTTTATGTACAATAAATACTATGATTAGATGTTAAAGATTTCTTATATTTTAAAATTTGTAAATTTATATTTTATCTTATTTTTTTTATCAAAGTAGGATAACATATTAACAAAAGTAGACTATTATAAAAACAAGTTAATCATACAAAACTTTAAACAACCTCAAAGTAGAAAATAAAAATAAAAAAGATAAACAAAATGTAGAAAATAAAATAAAGTTTAAAAGTTATCTATAAGAAAAAATACCTCAACAATAAAAATCCAAAACAAACTTTGAAATAACAATATAACTATTATTTGAGACCTTTTAAAGAAGAAAAAAAAAAAAAAAAAAAAAAAATAAAAAAAAAAAATAAAAAAAAAAAATAAAAAATAAAAAAAAAAAAAAAAAAAAAAAAAAAAAAAAAAAAAAAAAAAAAAAAAAAAAAAAAAGAAGAGAGATAGATATTTAGAGGATCAAAAATATCTGGCTAAGTCGTCCACGTCGGCACCAACCCAACACCCATCTGGAATAAGATATTGCACTTTTTCTCTCCTTTTCAGAATTTTATGAAATTAAAATTGAGAAAAAAAATTAGCAGCATTATTTCATTCATCTTTATCATTATTTATTCATAATCCCTCTTCCTCACCCACACTTTCCCTGTCGCCACCACACACGGCCGAATCTGCCAAATATCTTCAGGACACAATTGCAACAATTTTTTTCCGTTTCCGTTCCAGAATCTTCTTTCTTCTATCTATTATCCAATTCTATCTTCTCACCTTTTCACTCTTCGGATCCAAATCCGATACACTTTTTGAGTGTTTCAGAGACAGATATTTATATATCTGTGTTTGTGTTTCTGTTTGGGTTGGGACATAGAGTGTGTCAGAGGCGGTTAAATTTGTTTTGACAGTTACAACAACTAACTGAATGGGGGAAGAGGTGAAGACGAGCGAGTACGATGAAGAGCGCGTCATGGAGTGGGAGGTGGGTCTCCCAACCGCCAACGATCTCACGCCTCTCTCTCAGCCGCTGATTCCGCTGGAGCTTGCCACCGCCTTCAGCATATCGCCGGAGCCCCAGCGCACCGCCCTAGACGTCAACCGCGCCTCCCGCAACACGCTCTCTACGCTCCGCGGCGGCGGGAGCGTGCACCAGGCCTTCTCCTCCTCCAACAACCACCACCAGAAGGAGGACGACGAGGAGGAGGACGAGGACACCGATCGGGACGGGTCGGGGTCGGAATCCCGGAAGCATCGGAAGATCGAGTGCGTGGCGGAGGAGGCGGACTCGGCTGTGCGGACGGAGAACTCGGGGGAGCGGACGGCGGTGAAGCGGCCGCGGCTAGTGTGGACCCCGCAGCTGCACAAGCGATTCGTGGACGTTGTGGCGCACCTTGGGATCAAGAACGCGGTGCCGAAGACGATTATGCAGTTGATGAACGTTGAAGGGTTGACCCGCGAGAATGTGGCGAGCCATCTTCAGAAGTATCGGCTTTACCTGAAGCGGATGCAGGGTCTCTCGAACGAAGGTCCTTCTTCATCGGATCAGTTATTCGCTTCCACACCTGTGCCTCAGAGTTTGCACGACTCTGCTCCTCCCAGTGCCCATTCCCATGGTCACTCCCATGGCCATGCCAGTGCTCATCTCCCTGTTCCCATGATGTCCATGCCCTATCCTCCTCCCATGATGTCCATGCCTGTCCTCGGCATGCCCCATGCCCATGGCCACATGGGCATCCCTATGCCTACTTCTTCCGCCACCTCAGCTTACCATCCTTACAACATGCTGCACCAAAGGGATTGGACTCACCTTGCTCCCAGTGATAAATGAACCTCTAAGGTCAGCCATCTCCATCATATGGTAGCTCAATTGATTGAAATTTCAACACTCTTTATGGAACTTTCATGTGTTTAAATTGCATCTTGCTTGAGAGCAAATTGAATGCTCTGTTTTCTATGTGGCTTGTTAATTGTCTTAAAATTTGGCAATAAGTGCGGTTGTTTGTTTGTTCTCTGGAGGTACTGAATCTTTATGATATCAACTTTAAAGCAAATGATTGATCTATGGCTTTCACTCCATGGAGAAATTATTATATTTGCTGGTACTACTTGCTAGAGAAATTATTATTACATGATCTAAGGCTATCTGCACATGACTAAGTTTATTAACTCTTTTTCATTAATTGAAATGTTCAGTTAAGTGTCACGTAGGGATTAGTTGAAGCCACAGAATGTAGTAGTTCTGGATCATGTAATAATTTCTCCTCACAAATTGGCCACGAGTCTCAAATTTGTTGAAATGTGAATTAGCTTATGGTGTTTGAACCGATTTTTGAGGGGTAGTGATATGTACTGTTTGATGTGGGAAGTATATTTCGTTGGATCTTCTTGTGATACTTTCTTTTTCGTTTAGGAGGTTTGATGTGCATATCTTCATTTCAATTTATGTTGCACTGCTAGATTCTACGACATTCTCAGTTGTTGTTGGTGAATGATTGCATTTTAATGCCATCAAATTTGCTTTTATGGCCGTGAAAATATACTTATGAATTTTCTTTTTGTAGATTGGACCGCTTGATTTTTTCTAGTAGCTTTCTGAGAAGGGGAATAGCTGCATTGACGCTTAACCTGTAATTCATACAAATGGAATATTGAGGAAGTATATGAAGAAGACTATATGGTGCTAGATTACAATCTGAGTCAGTAGTGTGTACCCTGTGCGCAGATTTGCAAACTTCTTGGCACGCATATGTAATTCCTGTCACCTAATTGTATGGCAAGAATTCTGGCTTATTTCTTCTGGCCTGCCTAGGCAGCTGTTTCTAAAGTAAATTCTTAACTAGTTCTCTGATTCATAAATTATAGGTTTTATTTATATTGTGTAATCCTGAATGTTTTAAATCTCTTTTTCAGAACCACTGAATAAAAGATACAGAACAACAGACAGCAAACATTTATACCATGATTTGGCATTAAATGTTTTTTCTTTATCTTAAAGCTCATGATCATTATTTCGTTTGGTAGGGATGTTCCATTTTCTTAAATTGGGTGCTGTAGGCTTCTATGTTAAATGGTCACCGGGACTAGAACGGGGATTTGTACCGTGGATATATATAGAGGCAGAACACACATATCCCAACCTGGAGAATTCTTGTTTAACCCATAACATTATTCACTTATAGGGCACTGCTGTCTTTTAGGTGTAAATGATCAAACGTCCGTCTATGGTTTATCGATTAAAAGATTACGAGTAAGGTACAAGTCTATTTTGAGCATTGAGAAGAACGATATGTACTTTTCTTTTGTACTTTTGGGCAAATAATCATTTATATATTGAACTGTTCATAGTCAGAAGTGATAAGTCTTGTTATTTAATTTTGCAAATTCCTGGAGCTGCTTTGCGAATTGAATTACTTAAGAAAAAGATAAAAAGTAGCTAAAGATTCAAAGTGCAAGGACACCTAGTTGGAGGTCAATTAAAGGAAAGTTGTATGGATTAAGAGAAAAGGCACCCAATGGGCACATTCTCCTTTAAAATCAATAAAAAAGAATACTGGAGGTTTGGAATCTTACACAAAGGCACAAATGGCTTTAGTGGATTAGGTTTCTTGGAAAAAATAGATTAAAGTTTTAGGGTCTCCGAGTAATGCTTTAGATATAAAAAGTGGACCACAGGTCGTTTTCGCATGAACATACAACTTGGTGAAGAATGAAGCAAATTATTCGTTTCAAGAAGAATCTTTCTCCGTGCTCGTTCACTCCATTGCAAGTATGTGATATGCAATAGAAGAACTTGTGCCTTGTGTTGCCCAAATAAATCTTTTGTGGAATTTTGTTTGAAAATGAGGAGATCAACATATTTTTTAATCACTCTTTGATGTTTAACCGGTATTCTGTATGCTAATAATTAGCATTTTGAAAAGGGACTGAAATCCTGTCAATATTCCTGTCCTCCTATTTAAATGTTGACAAATGAAATGAAAATGAGATGAAATTAAATGAAATATAACGAAGTTACCATTTCATATTTGAATATTTTTGGAGTTTAATATTTCCATATTATTAGTTTAAAAAATTACACTGTCAATTAAAATATATATTATAAAAATCAATAAATTTAACCTACAGTTATTTTAATATTTTTTATGACAAAATATAAATGACTACCTCTATCCATACTTCATTTCAGTTGTTTTCATCCCTTTTTTACTATCATTCTAAATAGGAGAATGCCTAAACGATGAAAGGAGTGGAGTGACACTTCCGTTTCAACACCTTTTTCTGTAAGGTATTCATGGAGCTATCTATTCCTTTGTAAAATATCTAATCTAGACAATGAAATGGTACTGCTACTTCTCTCCTTCTCCTTCCATCGTATTGAATATCTAAAAAGGATGCAGGTATCTGGACAAGATATTGCTTAGGTCCAGTGGAGCATGTTATGGAAATGTTGCCTTAGAGGAGCACAAAACGATACATCCAAAATTATATCTTTAGGTGCACCATTCTCTTCATGAAGCAAAACCTATGGCCTCTACCAACCTATAATGTTATAACTTATAAATTATCTATCCAACTCAAACCTTGAAGTTTTCTGAGTTTTCCCTTCTTTATCCTTTTCTTGATCCTCTCAACCTTTCCCCATTTGCCTGCATCCGCATATACGCTAGACAACAGAAGACGGTTTGCAGCACTCTCGGGCTCTAATTCCTTCAAATGCAGAGCAGCCACCTCCGCAAGCTCCACATGCCCGTGATTTCTACATCCAGCCAGTAATGCACCCAACACAAACAAATCAGGTTCAATGGGCATTGTCTTTATCATGCAATAAGCTTCATCGAGTTTCCCTGCTCGACCAAGAAGATCCACCATGCACGCATAATGCTCCATCCGTGGCTCAATACCGTATTTTTCATGCATAATCTTGAACAGGCTCTGTCCAAGTTCAATGTCTCCAACATGACTGCATGCAGTGAGGGCTGCCGTGAAAGTTAAATGATCCAGTTTGACTACCCCTTCCTTCTCCATCTGATTGAAGAGCTCAATGGCTTCCTCGCAATACCCATGATTCGCAAAACCAAAAATTATGGAGTTCCAAGTAACCGTGTTCTTCTCAGCCATCCTACTAAACAAATTCCTTGCTTCAGAAATGAACCCACATTTTGCATACATGTCAACAAGAGCACTCCTTACATATATATCTCCCTCCACCCCAGTTACCAAAGCGTAGCCATGAATCTCTCTCCCAATTCTAACTCTTGCTGCAGTAGCACAAGCAGGCAAAAGGGTGCTTATAGTAGCTGAAGTTGGGCAGAACCCGTGACTCAACATTTGCTTAAACGCATCAAATGCCTCGTTATTACGAAAGTTCTGCACAAAACCAGATATAACAGAAGTCCATGATACCACATCAGGCTCCAACCCATCTGCAATCATCGACCTAAAAATCTCAGACACCATTCCCTGGTCACCCTTCTGTGAAAACCCAGAAATCAAAGAGTTCCAAGTCACCACATTTGACTTCAAACCCATCAACTTCATCCTTTCCACCAAACTCAGTGCCTCATTTGCAGCACCCTGTTGAACATACCCATTAACAACAGCATTTAGAGCCACCGTGTCTTTCACAGCCATCCCATCAAACACCTTGCGTGCGTCCTCAACTTTCTCACACTTTGAATACATAACGATCAAAGCACTGGACACAAAAGAATCCAGTTCGAACGAACACTTCAAAATCAACCCATGCATTTTCTCTCCTGTGACTCGATCCCCAACGTGGCCGCAAGCTTTGAGAACGCTGGGGATGACAAATACATAGTTTGGCGTAAGCCCTTGAACGGCTTGCATCTCAGAGAACACCTCGAGGGAGAGATTGTAGAAGCCGCAGCGAGCGCACGTGCCAATGAGGGCGATCCAGCGGCGAACATTTGTTGTGGGAATTTTGTCGAACAGTTTTCGCGCGTGGGAGAGTTGGCCACAGGACACATAGAAGGTTACGAGGTTAGAAGCAATTACGTTGAAACAACATAAACCTTTGGTGATTAACCTCGCGTGAAGCTTCTTGCCAAGGAGCAACGCTCTATCGCGAGCGTATATATCAATGAGTTCAGCATATCTTTGTTGTTCTGATCCAAAAAAGCGACTTTTGATGATGCCATTTCTGGTGGGAATCCTGAGCAATGTTGGGCTTCTGAGGAGACCATGCATAGCATAGCAGTAACTGAGGTACCAGAAATCAGTCCTAAAATAGTACTCAGAAAACAGAAAACAAAAATGTGTTCTTCTTGTTTTGAGAAATCTGCAAAAAATATAGAGACAACCTTAAATTTCCCACAAATATTCACCACTTATGAATTCTTCTTTTATCCTCTTTATCACTCCAAAACAAGTTTCTTCCCTTTCTATGAAATTCTCAAAAAAGTTTTCATTCATTTCATTTATATAAAAAGTGATGTTAAACTTTTTTTTTTTTTTTTTCCAAACAGCTTCAAAGCCAAATTTTAAAAAATGAAAACCAAAATCAACCAAGACCTTATTCTTATTACATTTTTTCCAGACACTTTTATAATAATGAAAATCGAGTCCCTTCATTCCTAGTGTTAAAAAAATGTACAATCTTATAAAGTATTATAATATAATAATATTTTTACAAAAGAAATAACCAAAATTTCAAACTATTATTTTGGATGGATTTTTAGTACAGGAATGTAATAGAAAGTTATCATATAAAAGTAATTAATTTGTGATTTTTTTTATATTTCAACTAGTAACTTTCAAAAAGTTTTCAAATGAAGTAAATCAAATATATTGTGAAACTTATTAGATAAGGTCAAAAATTGGAAATGTCAACTAAATAATTCTGGCAACACTATTTATATATATTTTGAGATGTTTGATTTTTAAGATAAACATACATATAAAATTTGTTCATTGTAGGTAAAAAATTTGAAAGTAAAGTTAACATAAAAGAAAATTTGATGAAATAAAGGAAAATGGTGATCATAAAAGTAAATAAAAAACATAAACATAATGTAAAGCGCAAGAGTTAAGACTAAGAAAAAAGGAAACAAATTATAAAATACAAATTACTTGAGATTTTAAATGAAACATAAAAGAAGTGAAAAGGCAAACAAATTTAAAAAATTGGTAAACAAAGAACAATAATACTAATATTCTCTCGGTCATTTTCATATTCAACTTTAACCATTTAGCATTTTTGTCACATCTTTAAAAATTATATAAAATTCCTATATATATAGATAACTTTTGATAGTTATTCTTCTATACTTTCTTACTTAATAATCTTTCAACACTGTATTCAATATAACTTTTTTTTATGAGTTCATAAGTTTTGTCTCGATGATCGATAACTAGTCTTTCATCATATAACTTCTCATTCGATCTTCTAAATAAACTTTTCTAGTGTCTCTTTATTAGAGCAGAATACAAAATAGTTTTTTTTTTTTTTTTTCAATAATCTCAACCCTTTAACATCAACATGATTATGAAATAATCAAATCCTATCTTTCCTTTCTATATTGTATCGATTTTCTTATATCTTGTAGAAATGTTATTTACAAGATTTGTTTACACTGAGTTTTTCTAAAAAGACAGCTTAGTTGGAACCTTGTGCATAATTCTATGCAAAATATTTTTGTTATCATTTTATGGATTAAAGACATTCTATATATTTAATGTTAAAATCTTTATATACTTGTCTTCTTGTACTCAAGTACCCCTTAAAAAAAATTATATAACACTGTCATGAAATGAGAATGAGTGTCCTATACACACACTAATATATTTACAAAGTTTGTGCAACAAATTATTTCAAGTGGTCATATTTAATAGTCATAAACATTACCGTAACATGGTTCTGTAAATAGTCTTCATGGTTGATCTGGATTCATCATCATCAAAAGTTATCATTGTTCTTTTGATATACATTGTTTTTCTTTAATGATCAGTATTTAGGATTTAAAAGATAAGTTTTGATGAACAACATAGTCTTAATTATTTTGGAAGATTTAAAAAATTTATTTTTTCTAATATATGCAGATATCACGAACTCCTGAAAAATTACTCCATGTTTCTTTGGATCATTACACACATGGAAAGGGGTGGCTGGTCTCATTGAAAATGTAGATAACAGTGTCAGATATTATACACTAATTGTTATAACCTCTGTTTTCTTAAAAAAAATTTGCATTCTATATTAATATCTATATTCATATTATGTCGTGGCATATATAAACGAACACAAAATATTTAACTAATATGTAGTGTTTGAGTTTGTCGATGGTTCTACCTCAAGAGTGGAAGAGGTTCAATAGTTTTTCTCATCCCGGCTTGGTCAAATTACTAATTTAGGGAGTGGTTATTTGTGAGGTTTAGTAGAAAGGAAAATTGTTAGTGCACACGTGTAGAAAGAGGGTCCATAGGTGGAACTCAATGGTGTGTTTTTGGATATTAAACATTGCGTAGTGCATGAACCCCGGAAGTAATTGCATGAGCACAATTCATTTCTGTGTTAAATTTCTGCCTCTTATTGTCCACGGATACAACAAAATATAAAAGCAGAGTTCTTCCAAGGTTGATGCAAATTGTGAACTGCATAGAGAGAAATGGCTCAACTCGAACGCCCTCAGAGACAGGTTGAAACTACCAAAGCTCCCCCTACCATCCACACCATGGAACAACTCCTTCGAGGTAACCCTTTCCTAACATGTCTTTAGCCAAAAATATAAACAGTTCTGATACTTTGATATATGACATACTTGTTAAGTTTGTCATGGTCATTTTAAGAATCATACCATATGGTATGAAAATATTTATAATGTTTTGTTTGTTATTTATGGTTTGGATTGAATGAGACATGGAAAATTCTTATTATTGTTTTGAAGTTCAGCAGGCGAGTCCTCCAAGTCTAGTAAGCAATCACCAACCTACTCCTCCTCCCCCTCCTCCACCTCTTCCTCCAACTCCCCTTTCTTTCAAAGGTTGAGGTCTCATGACTCAGAAGACGACCATTCCCAGAATCAGAAGAAATCAGTTCTCACCAAAGTGAAGGAGAAGGCCAAGAAACTACGCCACAGCCTCAGCAAGAAAAAACATGAGGATGGCAACCTTAGTAGTCCTTCATCTGCTACTGGCGTAGAAGGTGATGCAGTAGTAGAAGAAGATGCTGAATTTCTCGGAGCTCCTAGTAATATACATCATCATACAACACCTCATTCATTATTTGTTTTTTCTTCCTAATCATTAAAAATCTAAAATTGTTGTCTCATTATCAACATCTCAGTGTACGAATCAGAGAAGGCACCTATAGTGTACAAAGCAAGTGAAAAGCAGCGTATAAGTCCAAGAGCAAATCCTATGATCCCTGAGAAACATGTTATATCAAGCAGTGACAAACACATAGTGGAGCAAGATCTTGAAAAGTCACTATCCCGTTCCTTGTCCAAGAGAACAACACAACCTGCAACAACAATAACATCAACCACTTCAAATCCTAGCACTGCTTCTAATATTAATATTAACACTAATACTTATAACACTTATACTAATACTAGTACTCCTTCTGGTTCAAACAAGCCAACCACTGAAACGGTAGCACCTAAACAGTCAACAGTTCAAGCTAAAAAACCAGATGCTGCTTATGTAACCCCTAAATTTCAAGGTCTTACTGTGTCTAAACCCTCAGAGCTTCATGATCATCCTTCATCATCAACAGTTGCACCAAAAACAACTCGCAACAGTTCTTTGTCCTATTCAGCTCCTCGTACTCCCCCTGCAAGAGTAACTTCCCAATTTCCTACAACCACTCCGCGAACTACATCAGCTCCAGTGGCTTCAGCACCATCACCTGCTAGCCCACTGAGTGGGAAGAACACAAGCCCCACAGCGCAGATATGGGATAAGGGTGTGTCCATGAAAGAGTACTTATTGAACAAATTGGAGCCGGGGGAAGATGAGAGGGCGTTGTCTCAGGTGATATCTGAAGCAATGAGTCCCAGGAGAACTCCTGGTGATGCAGGCGTGATGGAGAAGGTGAGAGAAGCTGTCACTTCTTTGCTTCGAACTGAGGAACCTGCAAAATATGCAGACCCTACTACTGCTGCTGCTACTACCAGTACTACTCGTATGTCATCTCAAATGCCATCATCATCTTCCAATGCTTCTCGTGCTTCTTCGTCTGAAATGCCAGTATCTACCGGTGTTTCTCGCACTTTATCTCAAATCCCTGTATCTTACAATGCCCAGCAAGGTAACATAGCAATACCAACTCATTAGTTATCTATCTCCTCTTCATGCAATTTTGTAATATGATACTGTCTAACTGATCGCATTTGGTCTCTGTTGTTCTAAAAATCCAGACTATACAGTGGCCCAGGAAGAAAACAATGGCCGAATTCTTCAGGCAAATTGAAAGCCTCCATGATGTATTTCCTATACGTTTTTGTGTTCGACGTTTTTACGCATGTATGCATGTACCCGACAATTGTGTGTAATTTCAGTATATTTGTAAATTTAATTTGTATGTAATAAATTGTGTTGTACATTTGTATTACATTACATATTATACAATCAGTTTCATTTTCGCCACTGAGTATTCTTATGAACATACCCACTTTTTCAAACTCATTTCACCAGTATTATAGCTGTCATCGAGGATTTGTTTAATTACTACATTCGTGAACTTTAATAGTTGTTTCTCTGAATTTAATAAGGACTCAGGTGAGGATAAGTACGTGTCACGCAAACGTAGGAGATTTCAAAATATCATCTCTCTTTTGGAACGTATTAAATTTAATTTACTAGGTAGTATTATTTAATCACCATTAAGGTAAAAGTATATTCAAATCTTCACCTTCTTTACCTTTCCCCCCCTAAATGACTATCTAGTTTTTTTCGAAAATTTGTTGAACAGCATTTGCATTCACTACAACAATCATTATTTTTCCATCTAACAACGTCAAAATGTTTGTTTAATTTTAATTTTACATATGAAAATAGAACCTGCAACTACTGAAGCTTGAATGACAAACCATGCATATGAAAACAGAAAATTAAAGGTTAAATGCACGTAAAGAATTTTCGACTGTGCATTTTCTCGCATGAAATGATCTCCACCAAATAGTCCAACCCGTGTGGAATGCGCACCAAATTTTTACGCAAATGTTAGCCATGACAAATAAGGTGTGTATATGTTCTGAATCCCATTCATACGTGTTAGAGCAAGTTCGCATCAAAAGTGTGGCAGCATTACACAAGCACATCAAGAAACAAAGGCGCACTAGATTTATTTTTCAAAATAATTCCCGAATCAAACTTGACCTCCAAAATTAGAGGAAATACAAGTTCGTCATCACAAGATAGGAAATATTAATCAATTTTGTCAGTCAAATTTTAGAATAAAATTAGTGATAAAGACTGATGGCAAATCACTGACGGAAACTGTAAGAAACAACATTAGCATGGGAACCCTCGTGGCAATTGAATCATGAATACTAAAAACATGATTTGAGTATCTTGGTTAGAGATATCAAATTCCATACATACTCACCAAAATATACAGCATTCACATAAAAAGATTCTAGATTAGCTGTCATTTCAAGATTTTGGATTCTATATCTTCTAAACTCAAGCCTTTTGTTTCTGGGACAGAAAAGATAACGAACAGAAGTGATAGAATAGCAATAGCCCCAAAAAGGAGAAAAAGATTTTCTGCTCCTAGAAGCTCCTGCAGCAGAAATCAGTGCGGATTAGAAACAACAAGAGCAGACATACTAAAATGATAAATTTATCCTGAATAGAAGTATAAAACAAAAGTAAAGAATCTAAAACCTTTAATGGAGAGAATGCAAAAGTGACTACAGCATTTGAAGCAAAGTTGGTAAGAACAGCCAGACTAATCCCCTTCCCTCTAGTGCGAAGTGGGAAGATCTCTGATACCATCAACCAACTTATCGGCCCAAATGATATCTACAATGCAAAAGCAATTTGACATAAATAACCGCAGTATTTGGATCAATCGAATTGATCTCATAAACAATAGCATTAAATCAGAATTTTTATTTGTGGCCAGGAGCTTTTGCTGGAAGCAGAGGTCTCTGAATGCATGTCAACCTATGTTCGTTCTAGTATCCAAAATGTATAGCCAAAATTAATTAATACTGCAGAAGAAGTTCATCTCCAGGTTGAATATGATAATGAAAGCAGCAGGACCAATGACCAAAGCTGGCCAGGAGACATTTACCTGGTAGCAACCAACATAAAGAAGTAAAGCTCCAACAGCAACAAGTGGGAACCCTCCAAGAAATTTATAATAAGCAGAAAGAAGAACTAAAGAGAGGGCCTGCAGAAATTAAAGAAAACCAAATGACCATTTGCATACGACAAGTTGCAGTATATTAGGAATCTTTTAGTTTAATATGAGATGGAATTCCTACAATGCCACTGACACCTCCAATCAGCAGAGGCCTTCTCCCCAAATCATCAACTTTTAGGACAGCAATCCAAGTCATTAGTAACTACACGCTCATCAGTCACAAAAACTATCATCAGTGTCACAAAGTGATCCCTATTCCTTGGTAGGACAAATCTAAATAGGTATACCTTGAAGAAGCCAATAACAACTGAAACTTTTGTAGCATCAGATGCAGCAGAAAATCCAGCACTCTGGATTTTGATGACAGAATATAATATGAAGTGAGCTAGATGGAAAAGAACGGATTCCAGTCACAACACATCAAAGTAGAAATGAGTATAAGGATTATGTACCTGAAGAATTGGGCCTGCATAATACAGAACACTTGGTTGACCTGTTATCTATTGTAATAAGGTGACTAATCAGACAAAAAACAAAAGTTTCACTACATTCCCTTCAGTATCAAGAGACTTCTTGCACCAAAGTTGACCTACCTGTTGGAATAACACTAGTCCTCCACCAATTATGAAAGCTTTCAGATTGGGACCCTGAAACACCTCTAAGAAATTCCCCTCTGATTCCTGTTCTCCATAGGCAGACTTCAATGAGAGAAGGGTATCTTCTATTTGCCTCTCAGATTCTTTATCACCAGGTGGTCGACCCCTTAGTTTGCTCAGGGAAAAAATGGCCTTTTCCTTCAAATCTTGAAAAGAACCTTTTCCTTGCACTGCTCTGAGAAGCAACCAACGTGGAGAAGGGGGTAGAGTCCACATTCCAAGCCCCATTAATACAGCAACTGGAGCACTAAATCCATACATGAACCGCCATCCCCCAACTGTATCAATCAGAAAGCTTCCCACAAAATAACCCAACTGCATAACATAAAAGATCAGTTCCCTCCCACCACAGTAAATTCTTTAGTTAATAAGAAACATAAAAGACAATGCAATACCAGAATCCCCAGGACAATGAAGAGTTCTTTTAACGATACTAGGGTACCGCGGATTTGTGATGGACAAGTCTCTGCAATATACAAAGGAGCCCCATGCATGGCCTGTAATACAATTCACTTGTAAGATGGTGCAAGAATCATCCACATTGCAAAAATATTACAGGTCAAAGTAGCCTACCAAACCTATACCAAGTCCATAAAGCAGCCTTCCTGCTAAGAGAACACCAAGTTCTGGTGCATAGGCAGTAACCACACCACCAAATATATACAACAGTGCTGCAGTAATGAGTTGTCGCTTCCTCCCTGGGGTTTTAGTAGACTTAATACATTCAATAAGAAACAATCTAAAGAAGATTCAGTTGCGGGAAAATATAATTAGTAAAAGCTCTTACCAAGGAAATCAGCTATGGCATATGCAAGAAGTGAGCCAAAAAGAGCCCCGTATAAGGAACCACTAACCTATTTTCATGGCAGCAATCACATTCTAATGTATTGATGACAATAACTTTTCCATGAAATTGCAATAAGTTATCGAATTATGATGCTGAAATCATACCACTAGTCCAAGCTGAATGGCAGAAAGATTGAACCATGTTATTCCGCTAAGGTCGGGTGACTGTGGATCCAAATCAACAAAATGAAAAATTATTGATTACATTTCTGCACTAAGAGTAGAAAGAGCTAAATTTAATCCTGTTTGAACAAAAATTTCTGTAAACACTTGTAGAAAAAGAAAATGAAAAAGTAAAACGAATTGTGATTTTGGCGAAAAGCTAAAATCAACTTAAAACTTTTCAATTAACTTTTACGAAAGCTAAGATACAAAAGTTGATTTTAACATGTGAAGAAGTTTAATGCATTTTACTTTCCTATCTTCTACTACAAATGTATATAGAAAAGTTTACTCAAGTAGTACTACTAAGCTGCAATATAAAGACACTGAATAACAAAATTACCTGCAGTGAGATTGTAGCGCCGGAGGTGGCACCAATATCATAACCAAATAATAAGCCACCCAATGCAGGGAACAGAAACCTAAATTTTGAAATAAAATTCTGATTAATTGGAGGATGAAATAAACTTATTATACATTTTAAAATTATAAACTTTGATTATTAGAGTAGAATTGATATATAGGTTGCTTTTCTCGTAGGCACATTCATAGAGAGACAAATTTTCACTCTTCCCTCCAAAATGTCACTCCTCTCCTTTGTAGAAACAGTGACAGAAAACATACGGAAGAATTACAGAAGACCAAGAAAATTCCTCTTGGTATGTGGCGTCAGAAACAAGCGACTCAGAGCTTTCCCCATCAGAATACTCTCTCTGCACTCCAACCTGCCCATATGAATATTTAGTCAAATTAGACTAAAAGCATCAAACTTTGATGAAATGAAATCTTTGGGGGAGTCCTCACGTGGAATCTGCGCTTGGGAGTAGAATGAGACCGGAGAAGCGGATATGTGGCACGTGTGAGCACCAAATGACTGTTAATGGAAGAAACAAGACGGGGATTGGTGCGAGAAGACGAGAGTAGAGATTTTGGCCTCTTTTTCCGTTGATGGTGCAGTGGGTTGAACACGGAGAGTCTGAAGCTGGAGAGAGTAGTTGATGCCATGTGAGGCAGCTAGAAGAAGAAAGAGTGTAAGGGTATGGGCATGAATCCTGAAGTGATGTATGGAGCACGATCAGAGTACCCAAGATATTTTTCAAATAAACGTTCACTTTGGAAGCTTGTGTTCCAAATTCATCCAGATATTCAAGAAACCAAAAGTCAATTGCATAGTTAGTTGCAGCCTTTCCATCTTTAAGAACAATTATGTCAAAGGCTAAATTAATGTTTCAGCAGGTTCACTGGCTTAAAAATTACTGCATGATTAAACTTGTAATAAATAAATATTTTTAATTATGTAAATTATATTATAATTAAATTTATATCTTAAAATGTATTATGGTATAAGATTATTTTTAATTATTAATATACTTAAAAATACTATAATGCTATCTAGAACTGAAAAAATGATAGACTGAAACGGTGGTTAAACACTTAAGAAGATGGTGCCTGAGAAGCAAGATAGTTCAAGGTGGTTGACATGTTCATTAATTAATTATGGAATTAGTGTATAAGATACACTTAAAAGTAAAGATTTATAATAAAAATTTAAAATTAAGTTAGAGAAGTGCAAATGTCATTTTTTTAGTATATTATAATATAAAAGTAAACAATGTTTTGAGATGAGAGGATGAACAATGATTGAGATGAATTGATTTTAGAGATTATTTCAATAACTGATTGCTATTATGATTTATTTATTTATGTAAAATGCAATTATGGTTGTATGATTCACTTAGAAAATAACTGTAACATGACTTATTAACTTTTTATTATTCAAAAACAAATTTTGCTGTGTTTAAATTGAGTAAATTTTTACCATGAAAATAAGTGAGATATTCAGAATAAAATTAAAAAAATTTATTTCTTGAATTTAAATAAATCCTTTTCAAATAAAAAAAATCAAAGTCTTTTAAAGATTACATTCTAAATTAGATATCAAAGTCTTCGTTTTTCAACTCTAATCAATTACTAATTACTTAACTGAACTTCATGCAACGCCAAAGATTTCACAAACATATAATTAAATTAATATATATATATATATATATATATATATATATATAAAAAAATAATATGATTATTTGAGTTCAAAATTCACTTTATTAAATTAGTATATGTTGAGTTAAATTTAAATTTTATCTTTTTAAATAATATTAAAATTATTTAGAATTTATCCCAGTTCAACTTGAATTATCATATTGTCCCATTGTCAAAATTTCCATATTCACAGCATTGACATAATGCTTTAGATTAAAATATATATATATATATATATATATATAATACAAAGTAATTTTGGACAATTGATACAAATTAAAAAATAAATAAATAACATAATCAGTTTCATACTTGTGTTTATAAATATTGTAACATAACACTCGGACAATGTTAGATTCAAAAGTCTAACACATAAATTATAAAATAAAATAAAATAATAAGTTGAGAGTGAAAGAGTCTTTTTAGATTTGTCCAATATTAACTTGTTTTATGAATAAAAAAATATATTATTGTGATCATATATCCACTAATATCTTGCTTTTTGTAGTTGAACAAATATTTTAAAAAATGATTATTGTTCTGTTTTTCCTTAGAATATTCACACCTTTTTATATAGATTAAATACTACATGAACACTAAACTTTTTTTAAATAATTTTTCTACATTTAATCTTAAGAAAATTATACGGTTTAATGGCATTAGTAAACTTGTACAATTTGAATATTTATAGGTAAATAGGTAAATGTTTTTTTTAAATGTTACTTGTACTATTGAATATTTATAGGTAAATAGGTAAATGTTATTTTTAAATGTTACTTATATTGAATAGACATAGGTGTTATTATTCTACCAACACAAAACATAAGTAAGGACAAATTTTTGAATTCTACTTACATGACATACATATATGTCAGTATTGTTTTTCTACCAGCAAATTACATTACATTACAACTAATATATATATATATATATATAGAGAGAGAGAGAGAGAGAGAGAGAGAGAGAGATTAAAAATGTGTATAGGCATAGATTTATTTATTCTATTGTCACTGCTTTATAGTTAGAAAATAAATAGTTATATACATAGATTAATCAATTATTAGTCTATATGTGTACTTTTTACTATGCAATCTTAAATTTGAGTTAAGGGTGTTAAATATTCAGAAAAATTTATCACAAACTACTATGCATTATAAGTAAATGGAAACAAGTTATTAATCCGAAAAAAAAATACAAATTATAAGACACAAATTAGGTTAAATTCTGTAGGGTTTAGATTGTTCTTTTGTATAGTAAATATAAGTTGGTGCTAGTTTATCAAATTATACTTCAGTTGTAATATACCTTCAAAACATATTTAGGTTGTTTAAAAGACCAAAGAAAAACACATTATATATCATCATCCCTCTCTGTGACAACTAAAAACAAATATGAAAGTATTGAATACTTCTCTCTTTCTCCTCTAACTTTAATTTTATAAAAACTATAACCAAATAAAGAATATAAAATACTCAATGGTGCTTTTATTTCACCAAAATATTGTCACTAAACAGAAAGACCAATCAATCTCTTACAAAACCAAAAGTCAAATTCTCACTTGACACAATAACACAGTTCTAGGCATCACAAAAGTTTGATGAACTACATTGAACAATGACACCATCTTTTAGGTTTTATTTTTAAGATACATTAAATTATAAGAAATAGTAAAAAAATATTTAGTTCAGAAGAAACTAGTGAAATATAAGAGGATGTTATTTGTCCTCTATAGTTCTATTCAATAATTTTAATATTGATTTTCCAATTATTTAATATTATGATAAAAACAAAAAGTCTCACAATTATTTATAGGTTACTTATAACCATCATGTCTAATTATCACTCAAGTAGGTGGGTCACATTAAAAGTATCAATACAATATTTACAGTGAATTTACTATGTACTGATAACAGTTTTGAAAATAACAAATAATGATATTGATACATAGTATGATCATAACCAATCTAATATTCCTATTTTTATTTATATAAATTTATGAAGATAAGAAAAAAATAAATAGATTTCTAAAATTTTAATGATTTAATTTAAGTCACTAAATTCATGAAAATAGATTTATTTGTTGAATATATTTTAAAGGAAAAAAAATATTTGTATTCATATTTTTTTTTTGAAATTTACATTTGGTTCTTGTATTTTCAAATTGATGAACTCAATACTTAAATGTTTTTAAAATATGTTTTATATCTAAATTTTCTATTCATTAATAAAGTTGGAATAAGGATTAAGTTTATATATCTTTTTTTATATTTGAAAACTAATTAATTAGTTTTTAAAGTATAGAAATCAAAATCAAGTTCAAAAAATACAGAAACTAGAAACATATTTAACCTTATTTTATTATACAAATTCAACTAAGTTTTATTTTTTCGTTATATCTTTTCTCAGTCAAATAATATATTTACAATCATTTGCATTTTCTTTTTATGAATAATACTAATAATAATAAATTCTTCCTGTCTAATTAATTATCTATCGGCACCCCTAGATCTCGACTGGGTGGAAGTGTAATTGCACACTGGAGGGATGATTTTGTAATTGGGTCAGTGCAATTAGGGCACGCTTCGAGTAGGTTCTGAAACACAGTTCCACGGGAGGCATAGCGAGTCTGCGACTCTGGAACTTGGTTCTCTTCTTCTCTTCTCAACCACAGTGTGTTGAGAATCAGAACCTATTCATCTTCTATCTCCTATTTATATAGTGTATCAGGCGCGTCGCTAAATTTAAACCTAACTTCTGCTCCGAATCCACCTTTCTCCGTGGGTTCTCGTTCGCAATCTCCGTAACACACTATTTTCTCCGTTCGGAAAAGATTGGCATCAGAAGATGTCGGGCGGTTTCTTTCGAGTGAGTATAGGGGCACCTTTGAGCTTGCAATTAACTCTTTATTCCGTTGAATCCTACCTAACTTATCTCAACATCTCTCAGATCTTCTCTGTTCTTCCATTATTTGCTGCCTTAATTGCAGCGTGATACTTAGGTTTGTTAAATTTTGTATTCAGGGCACATCTGCCGACCAGGACACTCGGTTTTCTAACAAGCAAGCGAAGCTGATGAAATCACAGAAGTTTGCTCCGGAATTGGAGCATCTGGTCTGTTTTCCTGATTCAATTTTATCCGTAGTTTTTAGGGTTAACACTTTTACTGTTTGCGGGTGACGAGGGTTATCGTTTCTGTGAACGTGATAAATAAAGTTTGCACTAGTTAGTAGTCACTTCCTTTCTGTCTGCCTCGTTTTGTTTGGAATTCAGATATGCTTGATGTATGGTTTGTAGGTGGACATGACGAAGGTGAATATGGAAGTAATTAAGCCTTGGGTCACCAGAAGGGTGACCGAGCTTCTTGGTTTCGAGGATGAAGTGCTCATTAACTTCATACACGGTCTTTTGGATGCTAAGGTAATTTATTGTTTTTAATCATGGAGATTGAAAAGCGTTTTCACCTTTGTAATTTGTTTTCCCCCTCTCAATGCGTGCTTGTTGAAAATTATATTATATTTATTTACCTAACATCTATTTGCTTTTAGGTTGTGATTGCGAAGTGTTACTCCTCCTTAAATTGAACTATCAGTAATGTACATGTAGTCATGCATTTTTTGTTGTCTTGATTTTTTGCTAACTTTTTGACATATTTGTGCTTTAATTTTTCACCATTTGGTCACATTCTATTAATTATATTGCAGGAAGTGAACGGCAAGGAAGTTCAAATACAAATTACTGGATTTATGGAAAAGAACACTGGAAAGTTCATGAAAGAACTTTGGACACTTCTTCTCAGTGCACAGAAAAATGCCAGTGGTGTTCCTCAGCAGTTCTTGGATGCCAAGGAAGAAGAAATTTTGAAGAAGAAGGTGCTACTGAGGCTCAATATGCCATTCATTTTGTCCCAAAATACATGTTCTCTTTACTCTTCGGGGTTTCTGAAATGAGGGTTTTTTCTTGTGGATGTTTTAGGCTGAAACTGATCAGATAACCAGTGAAATTCTGAGGAAAAGGGATAAGGAAGGTAGAGAAATTATGGAAGAGAGGTTTAAGAAACTGGTAATACTACTCTGTACATGCTGGAGTTACATTTTATAGAGCTGAGATTTTGGTTTTAACTTTCATTTGTGTTTCCATGGCGTTCAGCTAGCTTCTGCAATTATTTGGGTTCATGTCCTTTACCTCAAACTACTGTAGGACGGTGGATTTGATTCCAAGGATAATGACACTGCATCAGCTCCAAATTCAAAGTCGAAGGATTCAGGATATGATCGGGATGGGAAGGAACCTGACAAGAGGAATGGTGTCAGGGCAAGGAGCAGGTGAAATGGATTGTTTTTTTTTTCTTTCAATAATTACATGTTATGGTATTTGTTTTACTTTTTAGTGGTTCCCCTTTGGGTTAGGCTTCAGAATATAAACTAATTTTTTAGCTTCTTACAGTCACTGGATTATTATGTTGTTATATTATGACCTAAAACCCTTGGATGAATATACCCAAGCAGAGATATATAAGGTGTTTATCACTATATATGAGGTCTGTTTATAGTATAAACTCGTCTAACGGGCCAACAAACTTAAAACGGCATTCTTAAATCCTAAGCTATATCCTATTAGTGCTCATATTTTATCATGACAATTGGCAACCCTAAAATTGCCTATATTAATTAAAATAAATCGCAATGTAATCTACATAAATTTATTGAAACTTCTGGCATTATAAATATTAATTTATATTCGTGAAATGTGATGTTTGAATATTAACTTTATGGTTGGAATTACATCTTTAAAGTTTATGAAGTGATGTCAATCACACCAAGCACATACCTTCTTTTTGAAGTTTTGCTTTGTTATTGAGTATTTAGTTGGTGTGAGTGTAGAGAATCTACACGAACATGACTGTGCTCCCTCCTTCAAACTTTAAAGTTTAATTCTTAAGTACTAATTGGCTGTTACTCTATTATAGGTTTTCTAGGTCCCCACATTCACCTGCAGTTTCTACTTCACCTCATCGGTAACACTATTAAAAACTAACTTTTAAATATATTTTTCACTTCTGTATTGAATTGGAAGGCTGTCAATATGTGGTATTTGCTATTTCATGCAGAGGCTCACCCTCAAGGTCAATGAGCAAATCATTTTCAAATTCCCGAAGTTATTCAGGGTATGCTTGTATATTCAGGGTATCCAAATTTGATGCTTAATTAAATGCAACTTGGCCAGCTATTGGATCTTATTTCGTTCCCCACCCCTTTAGTCTTCTAATAAGTATAATACTGTGCATTTTATTTTAATTTAGATTTGTCATTTTGTATTAATGAGTGTATATTGTTTAGTGGTAGACACAGGTCAAGGAGTATATCCAGGTCTCCAGCAGCTCGAGGACGCTCTCTTTCGTCTGAAAAGATTCATCATTCTCCACGAAGACGATCTATTTCTCCTCACAGGCATTCACCACGACGTTCTCCTCATAGGAGGCCACTTTATTTGAGGAGAAGATCCAGATCTCGCTCAAGTTACAGATCTCCTTCTCCTATACGACGTAGAATTCATTCTCCAGGGCACCGAAGTTCACCTTCTTTTCGACGACGGAGGTCACCTTTGCCAGTGCGACAACGTAGATCACCTTCACCGGTGCGACGACGTAGATCACCTTCTCCCATGCGACGACGTTGGTCACCTTCACCAGTGCGACGACGCAGATCTCCTCTGGTGAGACGACGCAGATCACCATCTCCTGGTCGTCGTCATAGATCACCTTCCCCAGGGCACAGGCATAGATCCCCATCACCTCTTGGAATGAGGAGATCACCAGGGCACAGACATAGATCACCATCACCTCTTGGACTAAGGAGATCACCTTCACCTAGGCGACGAAGATCTCCTGTCATTCGGAATAGGTCACCTTCTCCAGTTCGTCGTATTCCACCAACCAGTGCACGGAATAGATCAGAATCTCCCATGCAATCCCCCTCCCCCGTGCGACGAAGGTATGGTAGAACTCCTCCACACTCTCCATCCCCATTGAGACGTAGGTCACCTGTTCCTAGCAAGAATAGATCTCCAAGTATCTCTCCCAAGAGGTCTCCTCGAGATGAATGGAGTTCTCAGTCTCCAATACGACATGTATCAACCTCTCCAAATAGGAAAATTTCTCAAAGACAACAAAGAAGTCCCTTGCAGCCTTCTATAAGGAGAGTCAGGTATACTGACATTTAGGAAGTGCTTGAATAATATTGCTGTCTGTTTTTGTCCCTGGCGTTTTTAAATTTATTAATTTGGTAATATGAAAGTGTTTTAAAAGACATATTTCAAATACATAATTGTTTATTCAATTTTGAAGTAGGTTTCAAGTTTCAACTTAGGAATTTTATAATGACCACACCTTGTGTGGGACTGCAAAATTAAGTAGTGTTAGTTTGGGCATGCTTTGTTTTGCGTTTAAATTTATAAAAATATTCAGGAACATATCTAGTCCTGTGGGGTCTGTACGTAGAGGCAAAGCTTCAAACTATAAGTCACAAGAGTCAATGTCCACTCCTGAGAACTCTCCAAATCGATCTGTATCTGCAGAAGCAAGGAGTGAGACCAGCAGTGAAGGTAGAAGGTAGGTTTTCTTGACTTCAAGCTATATTCTTATCTCACCACTGTTTGGAATGTTTATGCACACTTACTTTTTGCTCTTTGCAAATATTTAGTCCTCTTGGGAGCCCTATGAAACGAAGAGAGAAGTTATCCAGTAAAAGAAGCTTGAGTCCTTCAAAGAAACAAAGAACCCAGAAGCCTAGCCATGAAAGCCCACAGACTAGAGATGAAGCAGAAGAAGCGTACTATTCCAGGTTTGATATTGAATTAGATAACTGTTTAGCTAGTTGGTTTAATTATTTTAGGAATACAAGTAGTGTTATCCAAAAACAGCCATGACGAATTTTGGTGGACTTTATGCTGGTGGACTTTTGATTTGATTTTGTTATTTGGATTTCTTGACGTGATATTATTATTAATCATATGGTTGTCTGGCATTATTTTTAGCATTACAAATACATTTCTGCTTTTATTAATTTTCAATATGTATATATATTTTTTTTTTACTGCAATGTTTCCACCATAACCTGTTATGTCTTTTGATAGTTTATCATAAAGGATTTTTGGTGTTGCTGATATTTTCTGTTATTTGATATCAATAACACCTGAATACAAGTTACTATTATAGATTTGTTTATTATTTTTCTTTTTTCTTTTTTTTCTGATTTCCTTTACATCGTTTTTGTTAGAGAAAGGAGAGATCCTAAAATAACACAAAAGATATTAAAACACTCCCCAGCTAGTAAGAGAAAAGGTTCACCTGCAAAATATGGTCATGAGGATGAGTTCTCTCCTGAAAGGGTTGCAGGTCGTCCAGCTTCTGAACATAACAATGATTGGAGTAAGAAAGGCCGGGAGATAAAACGGTAATATGGTTGGCTTACTGCAGCTGTTCAAACTATTCGAATGCTTCTACACTGCATACATATCTGATAATGGTAAACTCCTTTGGCAGGGATAAGTCTTCTGGAAAAGGCAATGAATTTCCTTCTCAACAAAAGCCATCAGTGAACAAGGAAACTTTGTCCAGGGAGAAGACTCGTGAATCTTATGCTGTAGATATTAAAAAATCAGATGACAATGACCAATCCCATCCGAACTATGCCAAAAGTAGTGATCGGCACCACAAATCTGAAGCCACTCCAGATTTAGTTGGAAGAGATGATCGTGTCAATCAGAGTGCTTCACATGATTCTATTTCTGAGGGAAGTGGTAAACATAGACGAGAGGGAAAGGACAGGAGAAAGCATAAGAGGTCTGAGAAAAAATATGCGTCTTCTGATGAGGATTATAGTTATGATTCTGAGGTAGAGGACAGGAAAGAGGCTAAGAAGAGGAGAAAGGAGGAGAAGAAGTTGCGGAAGGAGGATAAGCGTAGAAGACGGGAAGAGAGACGTCGCAGAAGGGAGGAACGGCGTGCAGAGAAGCTGAGGCTGAAGAGTAAAACAGACAATATTTCAGATGATGAGGAAGGTGAACGAGATTATAATCAAAGTGATGGTGAAGAGACTCTATCTGAGCAAAAGAAGCTGGAGATTGAATTACGGAACAAGGCTCTTGAATCCCTCAAAGCAAAGAGGGGCATGAATAATTAAATGCATCACTTCTGAGTTTTTAAGTTGTTTTATGCTTTAAAAACTTGAGAAATATCTTAGATTGTTTAAGAACTTCCCCTTTACAAATGTTATGTTTGTTTATTTTTTGGTAACTGTTTGATGTTATCTATCTTTAATGCTGGCAGCGGAAATGGATAAATGACGCGTACTGAGCAAATCTGTTGAGTACAACTCTATGCAGACATTGCCCTATATTTACTGGTAATATTTGTCTCCCCTTAGTTGGGAATTTCATGTTTTTTGGGTGGTGCATCTTGGTTCTATCTTCTATTGTTTTTTCGTTTGTTCCACGTTTGTTTTCTTTATTTATCCCTATGACTTTGATGTTCTTAGTAATGTTGACTAGTTTCCTATTTAGACCAGATTAATCCTGAAGGTCTTGGTAATATTATTAATGAGGTTTATATACTAAATTAGCTTTCTGGTCAATTGGTAGATGAATTTTATGTCAACTCTAGATGACCTGGTGAGAAGACCATGTGCAGATCTTTATTTTGAACTTCAATTCAGGTGAAGTATTCATTCTTTTAGCCATTTTTCTAGTTCTAGAAGAGCTTCATAGGTAAATCTGTTGTATATAACAGGTGGTTCTTTGCCGCTGTATATTGTCATGATTAACGTTTGCATCTCAGGAGTTGTTCCTGGGATGTGTTTCCCGGAATTCTCCCTTGATGTATTTGTTGGGTCCATTGAGGTTGATGTAGCTGTATGCGTTGTTGTACAAATGTGTGGTCGTTTACCTACTTTGATTGTGCAAGAAGTTGGCGATATCTTTCGAAGTATTCCGGTCTAGTGGGTCTCATGGTTGCTTCGTTTAGGGCAATTTAGCTGCTTTTGATTTCTCTGATTCGTTGCAACGTTAACGCCTTGTTTGTTTTTACGTTATGATACGAGTGCTTGTTTCCAGTTTACCTTGGTTTCAATGCATAACCCTGTATTTTCACCCTTTGCTTGTATGAACTTCCAACGCTCGATGTGTTGCATGAATGCTACGAGCACACGACGAGAATCACGTATGCTAATTTTGAAAAGGTGTTGGCATGTTAATGCAATTTTTGTTTTTTAAAATATTGTAGATTGTTTTTAAAGCATTTTCTGGCCTTGTTTTGGAAGGACCGGATACTTGTGAAATAATGGCTATAGAAGTTTTTTTTAAAAAATGGGAATTTAAAAAGAACCGATTAATGTATTTTTGACTTCATTGTGGATTTATATCAACAGTGGGTCATTTTTGTTAAGTAGCATTTAAATTGTAGCCGATGTTTTGATTAACCGTGGATTGTGATAGAGAAAAATTATTATTGTTCTGAAAAGTGAGGGAGCGCGTAAACAAGTACTGGTTTTGGGTTAACGTTTTAAATGGCATCGTGTGTTTGGAGTTTATATGAATTTACTCGGGCAACGAGTAATTACCGAAGAACTGTAGAAGCATACTGCCGCCATACTCGTATTGAACTATATTCAATATTAAGCTTTTTATTCAAGTGTTAAAATAACATATTTCACCTATGACCAAATCTGGCGAGTCTGCTGACCGTAGCTTAACACGCCCCCTGCAGAGATGCTTTCACTACCTCTATCATACAAATCCAAGAGTTAAGCAAATCAGACAATTAAATGTTGTTTATCGTGGTGTTTAAATACAATTTGTTATGCCGATCACTTCATGCATAAATAACTAGTCCCCTCACCGTCGTTTAGTTATATCCCAAGCGAACGGATATTTCTTTGCACTCACCAATTGTGAAGTTTCGATTCTTTATCAACCATAGTATTGGTACTGATGGTCAAGGGATGGAGTCCTTATACAATATTTTGTTCGAAACTTACTATACATTTATATACGTTTTTTAGTCTTGATCTATATTCATGTGTCTGTAATATGTAAATTTTTCACTCAAAAAAAAGAAACAAATTTCGAAACCATTTATTTTAGTCGATAGTTTGTTGCATATGAAAGCTTTTTCTACCTTATATTGGGTTGGGACACTGTACCCTTATACAAAATTTTCAGTGTAAAGTAATCCGTAACTAGCACCGTGCTGCATTAATGGACGAAAACAGTGCTAGAGGGGATACGATTTTCGATTCAAGTGTTAAAAGGGAACGTCATTTTCTGTGTGCTATTAGAACGCTTGGTGTTGGATATTTCCGCAAAGGATAAAGTATGAGTACGTGGCTGGAGGCAATTGGCTAGACTCCGGTTGCCTCTCCCATTGAGATAATTGTGAGAAGAAGAAAGAAAAGCAATGGTTCAAAGGGTGAGGAGGTAGAGAATCCAAAAGACTTATACTCCCTCCCATTGAAGGCGAGGGTGACCTTGGAAATCCATCCATGGCTCCCACTCTTACGTCCAATTCATCCCTCTTAACCACAACGCCCCATTCAAGGCTAACCCTCCGGAATCCAAGGTTCAGAGTCTTGGCCAAGAAGTCCGGATCATTCCCATCATTTGGGCTAGGCAAACCCAAAGATGATTCTTCTCCTGAAGACAAAGATACCTCTTCCAATTCCAACCCCTTTCGTTTGGACTTTGGAAAGTTACCTGATGTCACTTCCTTGATCCCAGTTCCAACCAACAATTCTTCGTCAGGCTTTTCATTTCCAAATCCAAGGCGCAAGGATCCCTCAACAGTCTTTGTTGCTGGCGCTACAGGCCAGGCTGGTATTCGCATTGCACAAACGCTGCTTAGGGAAGGTTTTAGTGTACGAGCTGGAGTCCCCGAACTCGGCTCTGCACAAGAATTGGCTCGTCTTGCTGCTCAATACAAGGTATCACTCACCCCTTCAAACATTTTGCTTTTTAAACTTTTCAAATTGTCAACGTCTCAACGATCAGTTACCAAGCTTTACAAACTTTCCAAAATTCAACTTTTTTTTCTACTAAATTACATATTTCTTTGTCATACGTAGTTGTACTTTTAAAAGAAGAATATGATCAGCTTCGTTATTATACAAATCACCTTGATAATCGAGATTTGTAACATGTTGACTGTGATGCGGGTTTAATTTACAACAACATCTTAAAATATTGTGATTGCTCCGGTCCCTTTAGTCTTGGAGAGTTTGTTGTCTCTCTTTACTGAGTCAATGTAATTTTGATCTTTGTATCTTCATCACTCAATAATAATAATAATAATAATAATAATAATAATAATAATAATAATAATAATAATAATAATAATAATAATAATGTAACATTCATTTTCAAGTATTTCAACTAGAGTATGACTGTTGACTATTTCTTTAGGAAGATCACGTCACAACACAAAAATTGCTCAGTACCATGTAAAGTTATACTAATAAAAAATGCAATTTGAAAATAGGATATTTAGATTGAAATACACATTTTTAAAAACATTAAGACTACTTAATGAAATGGATCTGATGTGGCAAGACAGCGTACTAATTCTAATTTCATGGTCTAAGTAACCAAAGTTCTAAAACAAGGAGAAATCTCGAGTATTACAGAGCAATCAATGGATGAAAGGAAAAATATCTGTTGACACTAATCTGTGGTTAATAGTTCGGTAGAAAATGGGCGATGATATAATATGATAATAAGATAGAAACAATTTCGTATCATTACTCTGAAATTTCGATTTGGAGTGGATTTTGGAAACTAATGTGTGCATGGTGAATACACAGTTTATATCAAATGAGCAAGCAAAGCGTCTGAACGCTGTGCAATCAAGCTTTGAGGATGCTGGCTCAATAGCCAAAGCCATAGGCAACGCCAGCAAAGTGGTTGTCACCATTGGTTCCGCAGAGAACGGTCCAACAGCAGAGGTGTCCGCATCAGACGCATTGCAAGTGGTTGAGGCAGCACAGTTGGCAGGAGTGGGCCACGTGGCTGTCATCTACGACGAGAACGGCGCCGGCGCCTCAACCTACAATGTTCTGGATGGTCTCTCCTCCTTCTTCAACAATCTCTTCTCCCGGTCTCAACCCTTGACCATACAAGAGTTCCTGCAGAAAGTTATTGAAACTGACGTCAAATACACCTTCATCAAGACAAGTTTGACCGATGATTTCTCACCCGAGAGTTCCTACAATGTGGTCGTCTCGGGCGAAGGAAGCACTAGTGCGAACGACTATAAAGTAATGTAATGTATGCGATGAATGATATTGTTTCCTTTTCTCCCCACCCTTTTTCTCCCCATACCTGAGGGTAATAGATTTCTAGAAAATGATGTAGGTAGCCAAGTCCAAGATTGCATCTTTGGTGGCTGATGTCTTCGCCAATACTGAGGTAGCAGAAAACAAGGTATTCTTTTACGGATTATGCATCTAGTGTTTTTGCTGGAATTTTTTATAAAATCTTTATACTAGTCCTTCTTACATCAAATAAATAAGGCATTGAATGATTTTAATGTTTTCAAGACATTGAATATATTAAACAATTTTTAAAGTGCAATTACGTTGTGATCGTAATTTCATCACAATCTTTGATATTGTGCGAATTATGATTTCGAGAACAAAAACTTGATAATGTGTTAAGTTGTTCTATTTGAAAAGCTACAAAGATTGAAGCTTTCCGTTGACCAATACACCTCTCTCTCAATCTAATAGGTTGTGAAAGTGTACTCGGATCCGAATGCCCCTTTGAAGCGTGTGGATGAACTTTTTAGGTAAAACAGTTTGTGTAGCTAGTGGTGTCTCGTTTTCATCTATAGCGGAACAATGATATTTTAGTTGGTTCCTTCTGAGGAGGATCAGTATGTCTTTCTATCTGATTTATGAGTTCCTTGCAGTCCTATTCCGGAGGATGGAAGAAGGAAAGCCTATTCTGAAATGCAGGAAAAAGCAAAGGCAGAGGAGGAGGCAAGAGTGGCTGTAGAAAAGGCCAGTGAAGCCGCTGAATCAGCAAAGAAGTTGGAACAAGAGGTGAAAAAGCTTTCGCAGCAAGAAGCACGGGCTGCTAGTCTGGCTCAAGAGGCACAAGAGAAGGCAGAGGTAGCTGGAACCTCGGTGGAAAACCTCTTGAACAAGGCAAAAGACTTTGGTGCAGGGTTTTCTTGGGAAAAGTTGAGCTCACAGATTACTACTTCAATCCAAAAGCCTGATGAGGATGAGAACCCAAAGGTTCAGCTAGCCACAGTAAGGGGACAGGCCAAGGCTCGGAACCTCGCGCCAAACAAAGCCGTGGTTAAACAAACTCCTCCGAGAAGAGCTGCTGCTAGTAAACCAAAGGAGGAAAAACCGAAGAAGGCAGAGACAGCAAAGGAGGTGAGAAATGTATTTGGTGGCCTGTTCAAACAAGAGACTATCTATGTTGATGATGACTAGAGGAAGTAAAACATTACCTTGCACGGCATAAAACTGTGTTGTTTGAGTATTTGTTAACGTAGATAATTTGGTTGTTGTATGTGTATTGTTTTGTAAAGTTCTACATTTTGAAGCAGGATATTTATGTAGTTGTACTGGTTCAGAACCCTGTTTTTGGGGAAAACAATAAAAGGGTTTTCCCTTATCTTGTATCTATTCTCTCTTGCTTCATTGACAACTTGTGTGCATGTTTAGATTATACTTATCTCAAATCATAATTCAAAGGAGGCAAAATTGATTTTATCTTCAACTTAACATGTTTGGCCAAATTTTGAGATGTACAACGAGATTTTGGTCTCCGATTATACAGAGGTAAGAAATAGTTGCGTTCATGAACTTTCATGTTAGAATAGAATTATCTCTTCTAGTTTTTTTTTTTTTTTTTTTTTTTTTTTTTTTTTTTTTTAAAATTAAAATTTTTTTTTTTATTTTTTTTTTTTTTTTTAACAAAAAATTTTTTCTTTTTT
>Ga0099824_1001394_pt1 | contig 33804 bp, 16 predicted proteins | sample SiratrowhiteBW_FD_76837 | JGI IMG/M metagenome (GOLD analysis project Ga0099824, IMG submission 76837) | Root nodule microbial communities of legume samples collected from California, USA - Siratro white BW | ecosystem: Host-associated > Plants > Roots > Nodule | place: USA: California... | reverse complement strand
TGAAGATGGTTGGGTGATTCGGTCTTGGTCCTTAGTTGGGTTTGTGTGTTGGTGTTGGCTTAGTCCTTAATCATTAGTGGCATGGTTCATCATTCCTGAGGTGCTAAGAGATTCACAAATATTTTTATCAAAATTGGTTTTAAGAAAAATAGCCCAAACTGATTTTTGCTGGAAAAGGTTTTTCAATCAATTGAATTTCTAAAACATTTGATTGAATGTGACAGTTATTTCTGTTACTACTGGAACCTTTGACTGGGTCAACTAACGGTCAATTCAATTGATTGAATGGTTTGTTCAATTAATTGAACTGTGACAGCTAAGCTATTTTAAATTTGATTTGGGTATTTAAAGGAATAGGCACTATCATTTTCAGTTATCTAAGATTTTCGAAAAGCATTCCTTGAGATTTTCTAAGTGAGATATAGCGCCCCTTTTGTGCGATCATCTTTTCACAAAGCTTTTCAAAAACAAGAAACCTTTAAGAACGTGAATCTTTAAAGCATCCTTGAGTGAGGTTCTTGTAACTTTGGTTCTGGACCAAAGCTAAGTCTTCTACACTTGATCTTCATTCTTTGTAATTTGTTCTGTGTAGAAGTACTGTGTGATCAATTCATGATCTTGTTGTTTTGTAATCTGTTTACTGTTTTTCAATTACTGGGTCTGTAATTGAGTTGGTGCAGTGGGTTTTTGCACTGGTCTCACATCTGCTAAGGGGTTCAATAGAGTGTGAGTGCTGCGGGGAGCAGTTTTGCTTGCGGACTGCAAGTGTTGTGGTGCAGTGGGTTTTTGCACTGGTTACACACTAGCTGAAGGGTTCAGTAAGGTGTGGGTTTACTGCTGGGAGCAGTTTGTAACTTGTTGGGAGCAAGGGTTGTAAACTGATCTTGTGATCTTTTTAGTGGAAATCTTTGCTAGTTTGCAAAAGATTGGACGTAGCCCTTGAGGAAGGGTGAACCAGGATAAATCTTTGCGTTCTTGATTTTTTCTTCTCTCTTCTTGATCTTTTTATTATCTACTTACTTTCTATTAATAAACTGATCACTGAATCTGTTTACATATATCTGAATCAACTGTGTTTCTGGGTTATTTCTAATATACTGGATTGTGTTTAATCATCTTGAATCTGGATTAACACATTTCTATACTGTAATTTTTTTTTTGGGTTTATCTTTAATAATTTCCGATGTGCACAATTGATTGTTTACTGGACATTCCAGAATTACAAGAGTTGATTGATTGAATTAAGAATTTTCATTCTCTATTTCAAGAAGAAATCAGATTTGCGAAAAGATTTTGAAAGTTCAATTCACCCCCCTCTTGAACTCGGTCTAAACCTTATTTTACAAGACATTGTTCATATCTGTAAAATCCACATACATCATTCACTTGCCATTTGTCTTTTTCACCATACATTGGCCAACTATTTTGGATATTGGATTTCTTGAATATGGTCTGCCTTTAGTAGCTTTGTAGTTTCTTCCTTCATAGCTTCCCTATTCCCATCATTAAGCTTTCACCTCTTTTGCATGATCAACTTACCACTCAAGTTGAGAGCTAGTCAATGGCTTAAAAAGTCTTGGTCAACCTCTAACATTTCAGCCACCATCCAAGAAAAACACTTATATTCTAATTTAGTACTGCTAGAACCTCAACTTCCATGCTCTCCGATAATTAGGCTCCTATCTTAATCATTCTTCCTTCTCTGACATGCACCTCCTCAATTCCACCGACTAGTTTTGGTCTTTGCTCTTTATAGGCAGGGTCTAGATCAACCTCAAGAGCATTGGTCTCACTAGTTACAGTGTCAACATAAGGTCCTCTTTTGTTGCGTAAATTGTTCTCATAACAATTATGAGGCACCTTTTCATTAACTCTTATGGAGATGACCCTTCCCTCCATAATAGGGAACTTCAGCTTCAAGTGCATTGAGTAGACCATCATTCCGAATCGATTCAAGGATGGTCGCCCCAACAACAGGTGTCCTCTTGATGATTGTCCTTATACTTCGGTTGTTGATGCTTTTCCTCAGCTCTGTTACACTTCATCACCTCTTCTGCCTCTATGTATGTGGTTGCTCTATTTTGGATTCAGAAATGGAGTCGGCCATATTCCTTAAAAAGGACTCACTGAATGGATTGGCTATGACTCCCTTGACAAAAGGATTAACAAAAATTTCTTCATTTAGTGGATGGATCCTTACAGATACATCACAAAAACAATTTAGATAATCCTTTAAGGACTCACCATCCTGTTGTTCGATGTTGTAAAGGTTTGCAACTCAAGGAGGCTTAACCTTGTTGGCTACGAATTGCTCAGAAACATCTAAGAAAAGGTATGAAAGGAGTCAATAGCTCTAAAAGGAATTCCACTGAACCATTGCAGTGCAGTCCCTATGAAGGTGCCAACAAATATTTTGCATCGAATGATATCAAATCCTCCCGAGATAAGCATTTGCACTCTAAAAGATTTAAGGTGGCTTTCGAAATCTCCTGAACCAGAGAAAGTTTTCATCCTCAGGACAATCAAATGCGGCAACATCTTTTCTTCCATTATTTCCTAGGAGAAAGGTTGGGGGTCCGATTGGGCATGGAACAAATGTGGAACATTAGCGGTAGGTTGAGTCATTCGATTATGCAAGGCCTGCTACAATTCCTCAATAGCCCTTTGAAGCTCCTCGTAAGCCTTTAAGGTCTGTTCCATTAAGTGATGTGATTATTGTTTCTTCTCTCAATCGTTCTTACTCGACTTGTGCCTCCTCGCGTAGCTGTTCTCATTATGCTTGGGCCTCTTCCAGTTGTCATATGGCTTCAACATTACTCCATTAAAACTCTTACATGTTATGCATTATTTGCTCTAATGTTGGGGTGTCACCGTCTTCCTTCGGTTGGATGGGTTGCCTTTGATTCCTCATGGCAGTCGATAGTGAGTTCCTAGAAATTTATTCTTGTAGAGTTAGGAAAGTTTAACCTAACCCCACAATGGGTGTCAATTTGTTCTGGTTCAAAGCTTTTTTCACTTTAAGCCAGCCCAAATAAGTGTAAAATTTCATGCCCTTGAGCTTAGATCACTTATTTATTTATACTTTTTCTCTTAGGTTTCAAATCCCCAGTTGGTTGTCAATGAGATATTGAATACCAAGAAAATTAGATTTCGATATATGTGGGGTCAGCTGCTAGAATTTTGGATTTAGTTGTTAATCTTGAGGGAATATCGTGACACATCATTGTCTAGTGGGCGACTCGCGTGTTTGTTCTAGAGCTGACCCCGCTAATCGGCCCTATGCATCAATACAGATACTATTCCAAAAGTTGTTTTTATACTTAACCCTTTAGGGTATGAAATTTAAAGATTAATAACCATTTCATCTAAAAGGTGATCGAATACCCCTAACAGCAACTGTGACTGGGCTTGCCCATATGGCGAGCTTTAACACATTCCCCATAAGGTGACACCAATTCATATCACCTTATCTGTGTTTGCTAAGTACTTAATTAAGAACATGTAATGTCACCTGTTAGGCGACTAGTATCATCGCCTCAAAGACCATCAGGATGTTCATATAGCCCATGCATGGGTAACGTGATATACCTACGACCTTAGCCCCTAATGTTAATAGATAATCCATATCGTTCCAAAGATCAAACTCTTAAAGCAACTGAACGTTACGATATCAGGTAATTAGTACATATTTCTTGAAAACACAATTCATACTCAATCTTATTCCCTATGTTTGGTTACCCAAGTTTGGGACGATTGAACTACTAAGATGAAGAATTTTTTTCAAAATAAAGAATTAATGATATCCAAGAAAAAATTATCAATAAAATTATATTAATTAAAGAGTAAGTTCGTAACAAATTAAAAATATGATTTTAATAATAATTATTTTTAGTTATTTTTAGAAATTTCAAAAGCATAAATTAATTCATATTTTTTTAACAATTATAGAAGTAATTTGACAGAAAGCATATCAAAGCAAGTTTTCTGTTTTTATGAAAAACTATCGAAAATAGCTTCTAATTGTAATAAAAATTTATATTCTTTTAAAGTTTGAGTTGTTTGAAAATTAAAACAAAGGTGTAAGAAATTGTTACTCTGAAAAAATTAGAGGTAAAAGTCATTCAATTAGATACATTATGTAGTTTGAAGGGGAAGGTAGATTGCCTTACGTTAGTTCATTTTTGAAAGAGAATCAAGCTAAAAATAATAAGTCAAGGAAAATAGGTGTGAAACTCAATTTTGAAAGTTTTCTTCTATTGAATTAGGTCCAATTAAAATTCAAAATTTCTTTCTATTTTTATTTCCTCCTTAAATTTTATATTTCAGAATCAATACTCAATTCAGTTAATATCTTTTCTTTTTAATCGATATTAAATTGTGATAATCACAAAGACAAACATATACTATTTGTGGATTCAATATTACTACTTATTGGAAAATACTTCACTTTAAAATATATAGCACATTAAACTAACACCCTTTTTCTTAACCAATATTACACCCTCCATTTTTTGACCATATAGAAAATCCCTTGAAATTCATAATGTCTTGACGCACCCACCCCACGTTTCGTTAGAAGACTGTTTTCATTAATATAAAGTCATTACATGAGGTCCACATACTTGTTTAACACCCTTTATTTTCCTTGTTGAAACTAAATTAAAAAACACGTACATATTTTTCGTTCTTTTGTTGAAGAAAATTCCAATAATGAATAAATGTAGGTATCGAATTGAATTATGTAACGTTCTAAAATTTTAAAATTAATTTTTGTATTATTGTGTAAATTAAAAATACTTTATGAAATAAATATTATGTAAATTTATTATTAATGAAATTTATGTAATTTTTTTCAGTATAAATTATTAAGTCAAAATATATACAATGTTTTTATATATAAATTGATATTTACTTCACAGTGTTGTTTGCACACTTTAATAGATAAAAATGGCAATATCAAATAATTTAAGTAGGCAATAACGTAAAATATACATTCATCATAAGAGAATTAACACACAAAATTTGTGAAAGAAAACTTGAAATTTCTAGGAGAAAAGAAACAAAAGGAAGCAAAGAAAAGGAGGGGAGAAGATTGAAAGAAGCAAGAAGAAAATAAGAGCTTAAAGAAATAGATTTTTAAATTAAACTTTGATGCATGGTAACTTAGGTTAAAAGACATTATGTTGATTAAATGATTTTGAGAAAATTGGAATGCTTTAGGTTCCAATATTTATAAATTGTTATGAAGAATTATTTTGTCACGAAATTGGGATTGTCTTGTATTGTAAAAAAATTATCGATTTTTGCTTATGGAAGAAGATGTTTGAAGTATTGGGAAGAAGAAAAGGATATATTAGATTTTTTTTTAAAATTTTAAGGTCAAAAAAATCATTTCACACTCTCGGGATTCAAATGGAATTTTATGAAAAAAATTTAGGGATAGAATTAGAAAACTGACTAATTAAGAAGTATATATAATGTACTAAACTTGCAAATAAAATAAATTCAGTTAACTGATGAAGAACTTAACTAAAAATATTCAAAATTATTTAAAGTTTAAATTGTAAATTAGGAAATTTTAGAAATCTAATTATAAATAAATAAAGTATCTAGAAATTTATCTAAAATTAAGACGTAAGAAGGGTTGACTCTAAAATAAGATTGATGATTTTATATATTCTAATCTCTTAGCCTATATCAAATTGTTTACGAGCTTTTATTATTAATATTTACAATAAATACACAAAGTTCTCAAGACTGTCTCTAGTATACAAACTAATTTTAATTTTCCTTTAACATACCTCTCATAAATGAAAGAAATAACATTCTCAAAAAAATAATAAATAAAGATAAGAATTAACATAATAGTAAATAATTACATAATAATATTGTATAATCCAACTATTTAAATACTTTACATAAATAAATATAGTAGTAGATGTTCACAAATTAGAATAGACACTCTTCATAGCATATCTACAATAGATGTCCGAGTATTGTAGAGACTTAAACTTTTGACACCTCACAGTGTGTATTTTTCTACATTTTCTTCATGTATTTTTCACATTAGAATTGTTTTTTTATAAATAGTCTTGGAGATTATAGTTATTGGAGCGTCTGAAAGGCAATTTCTGAGGCACCAAAAAAGAATAGCCTTAATAATCTAGTCATTGGGTGTTGAAACTGAAAAATAAAGCTCTAATTTTGATTTTGATTATTTTTTATTGGAAATGATTAAAAACAGCCCGAGAAGTATTGGTTTGAGAGAAATTAATCACATGTATCCTTTCCATAAAACAAATATAAGCATGTCATTGAAATTTGAAAACTTTATATAATAAGCAAGTGGACATTGAATAGTTATGTTTGAAAACTGCGATTAAAACCAATTAAATTATAAATCTCTGATTTTGATCTTAATTAATTACATAGCATAATAATTTGAATTTCAAATATAAAAACAATTTAGGACAACAATTAAAATCCAATAAAAACTTGAATATGCAGTATTTTGCAACGTAAGCTTTTCATATCAAATTTTGAAGAAAAACTCCCTTAAGCAATTGCGTTAATAGTAAACCACTTGAAATTGATTTATCTAAATAAAATGTTTCCGAAACAATGCATGTAATCAATGAATGATTTCGAAAATCTTTAAGTAATAAGTCAAATAAGATTATGGAGCAATCAATACAGCATATTAATTAAATAAATTCTTGAAAACTTTCTTTAAACAGGAGCATATGGAAACGTTAGTTACCTATCTGCATTGATTGGTTTTTGATCAGGTTCAATTTGATTCCAAATGTGTATATACCTGTAATTAATTACAGAGAGCAAATCTTGATAGACAAAAACGTGAACCAAAGCACTCAAAACCGAATCTTTCTTTATGCAGTAAAAGATCACGTTGACAGCAAAAATAACCAAAATTTTGCACTAGTTATATAAAAAAAAATTGGTTTGAATGAATTCAAAGAGATACCTTAAATTAACCACTGATTTTGAAATTCTTGGGTAAATGAAACATATATGATTTAGAAGAAATTGACTAGATCACTAAAAACAAACAGTTTCCAGGAATTAATGCAGGAAATCTGTAACACGTTAATTCTATATCAGATAATTTGATTTGGTCAAATTTAAACTGTTTCCAAATGTATCTATGCAATTAGTTACATATTGTGGTCAGGAAAATTTTTAATTTGTTATTCAACCAATCAATCAAGGCAGTTAACATAATTTCCAGACTTTGTTGTTCACGTTAATAAAACATTAATCTAGAAATTTTTTAAAATAACTCCAAAAAGTTTTATATAGCATAAACACTACAAGAAAAAGGTTGTTAAGAGACCAATTTTTAGTTATCAAATGAAATTGTTATTAATTGTGATTAAAATAGTCACCATATTAGATTTTGGCTGTTAAATAACTCCAAAATAGAATTAATGATTGAATTTAGTGACTAATTAAGTTAAATAATTGGTATCTAACATTAGCTACCAAGGTTTTAGTGACCTATAACATTAGATTTTAAATTAGTCTCTAACTTAATTAGATACCAATTAAGAAGCTAATTACATAGGTCACTAAAACTTTGGTATCTAATATTAGATACCAATTATTTGACTTAATTGGTCACTAAATTCAATCATTATTTCTATTTTGTAGTTATTTAACAACTAAAATTTAATTTGGTGACTATTTTAGTCCACAATTAGCAACCATTTCATTTGGTAGCTAAATATTGATCTCTATATAGTTTTTTTCTTTAACTATTTTAAGAAGCGAATATGTTCTCCGATTAATACGAAATCAAATTAACAAGATTAAAATGAATAAAAATAAGCTTTGAAAAATCCTAAAGATCTTATGTGGGTTTGTATCGTGAATGGACCGTCTAGTGGCAAAAAAGAAGATAATGTATACTCTTTAGAGCAAACTTGAGATCCTCTAATGCCTTATAGAGACCGTCAAACTCATTGTTTTTTATGTGTCCATGATATATGACCTAATATAATGAATCCAATTCCGATAGGGTAAGAGAAAAAGAAAATAAATATTAACCCTATGTGTGTGTGGTTATGAGTGTGGAGAAGTGTGTGGATAGCCGCTTTGAAGAAAAAAGAGAGAAGCTAACAAAATTCCTAGCTACTTCCTACGTCAACCAACCTCGGTTGTTTTGAAGATCTGACCACGAAACCTTGTCTGATTGAGCTGAAATTTTTATTGGTGATTACCCACTCATAGTTCTTCAATTTGAATGGTGAGATTGTCCAATGAATTCCTATAGAAGCACCACAAATTTCATGAAGTACTACTATAACAACAAGTTTTTGTTACAACCAGTCTCAATTTTTTCAGAGATCCAACAGTGAAATCTTTTTCCAATTACTCAGTGTTTCATTTTGGACGGTTCAATTTGAAATCAAAGTTCTGGTTTGTTTGCAGAAAATTCGTGAACAGTGACAATTTTTATGGTGATGAGATTCTTGAACTTTTTCTTGTTAAATTTCTTGTTGGTATTTTAGGTCACTATGAGTAACCATTTGAGGACTAAGAAGAGTTGTATTGATATGCTCTGTGATTAGTCTTTTTAAGACTTATTGTACCTTTGTTTTGGTATTAGTGGAGTATTTACCGTCTCATGGATTCTTTGATCTCTATTGAAAGGTTTTTCCCACATTAATTATTGGTGTAGATTTATTCTTCTATTTTTGACTAAATATTGACTTTTATTTAGTTGATTGGTTGCGTTCAAGGTGCTTCTATATTGTTCTGGTAGTAATGAATTGTATTGCTTTCGCTGCCAAACTCTATCAATCTGGTACCAGAGTCCATCAGTTTGGGGTTTGTGGTTTGTTGAAAAATGGAATGTAACATTAGTAGAATGGTTACTTTGAATGACTCTAATATAATATTGTGAAGGTGAAAATGGAAAATTTTCTTTGTGTGAAAAAATTTCATCAACATGTTGCCAATAATGCAATTGATGATGAATGGTATCTCTTGCATAGACAAGTATGTGGATATATCAGACAATGGGTATATATAAGATAATGGGTTGATGATAATGTGTTGAACCATATTGTTGGAGAGACACATACTCAAACTCTTAGACTAAGCTTAAACAATTATACAGTCCGAAGAATAAAGGTCAAAGTAGGAGCAAGTTTAGAGGTAAGTACAAAAATATTAAGTGTCACCATCGTCATAAAAAGGGGCACATAAAGAGATATTGCAGGAAATTGAATGAGAAGGCTAGCAAAGACAAGGAAGAAAGATAACAACAATGATGAAGACAGGGTCAATGCAACTTCTGTTAACTTCCTTTTAGTTGAAGAGTTTGAGTCAACAAATCTTATTGATAGCTCAACCACTTGGGTGATTGATAGTGGTGTCCCTATTAATATCTCATTCACGAGAGATTTGTTTATTTCTTATGCTGTTGTTGGTTTTGGCAATTTTAAAATGGCTCATGAAGGTGTAGCAAAATGTGTTGGTGTTGGACAGGTTTGCTTGGAGAACTCCAATGACTCTGGATTAATTTTGAAGCATGTTCCAAACATGTGGTTAAACTTACTGTCTGTTGGTAAGTTGTGTGATGAAAACTATAATAACTTATTTTGAGGTGATAGCTGGAAGCTCACTAAGGGTTTCATGGTTGTGGGTAGAGGTACAAAACACTCTACAGTTTTACATAACTCAAACTAAAATTGTAAAAAATATTGTTTATATAGCTGAGTTTGTTGATGAAACTTACTTGTGGCATAAAAGGTTATGTCATATGAGCGAGAAAGGGATGCATGCTTTAGCCAAAATGAATGTATTGTCATATGACATAAGAGGTTATGTCATATGAAACTTCCATCCTTTCACTGTCGAGGTCATGAAAGTTCAACTTCCCAAGAGAAGTAAAAATGGCCAGAGGTGAATTCATACAATGGAACCTCAAACCTGGATGGACACGTCAAGGCGTACATGACCCAGGCCATCTCTTCTTTGGAGACCTAAGGGTGCATTGCAGATTGTTCCCTACCACACTTAAGGGAACGACCTTCGAATGGTATTATTCCTTACCACGAAATTCGGTCGACTCATTCCTCACCCTATACTTAAAGTTTATGGCTCAATTTATCGACAACAAGCTCATGACTACCTCCTCCGCCTCGCTCCACCACGTGACTCAAAGAAAGAATGAGTCACTCAAACAATATATGACTTGCTTTGCTAAAGCCTGCCTCAACATTCCAAATCTCCATCCCACTGTGGCGATGCGCACATCAATAGTGGGATTGAAGTCCGACCTCTTCCTCAACGCCTTATTTGTAGAACCTCCCTCCAACATGGACAAGCTCCTAGCTCATGCAGCGAAGTATATCACTATCGAGGAGAACATTGAAGCAGCAAGGAGGACAGAGACCCCCATGATGACCTCTGTCCCAAAAAGAAAGAGATCGATAGGTTTGACTCCTACACACTACTCAACGCCAGCTAGGATGTGGTAATTCACGAAGCTTATAACTTGGAACTAGTTCGTCTGCCACAGCCTATGCAGAGCCCTCCCTCCGTCGATCCCGACAAGAGGTGCTAGTATCATCAAAATTACGATTACACCACTAAAGAATGCATAAATGTACATGACCTTATAGAGGAACTCATTCGATCAGGATCTCTTAATCGCTTCATTAAGCAAAGCCAAGCTAGCCAAAGTCACGGAGGATGAGGAAACGACAGAGAGGGTGGAAGACGAGGACGAGGTGGATCATCCTTGCATGGACAAAGTCGCGGTCGAGGACAAGGTGAGGCCTCGCTGCCTCAAACTCAACCCCAAGTTCAAGCTCCACCTGAGCAGGAGCCCAAAGAGACTAACAATGGCAACGACCACCTTGGACACATTCACACTATCACTAGAGGCTTTACGGGATGAGGCAACTCCATATCTGCTCAGAGAAGGCATTTGAGGAGTATCAATTGGTAAATATACTACCATCAAGGACACTTCCACCTATGACCTTCACATATGAAGACTTCAACATACATGACCCAGACCAGGATGATCATGTGGTCATCTCGGCAACCATCATCAATTGGCGAGTCCACAAGATTCTCATAGACCAGGGGAGCGACCGACATCCTTTACTAGTCTACGTTTCTAAAACTCAACATAACCCTAAAAATGGTGAAGTTGTACCCTGACCCCTTGGTCGGATTTGTTGAGGAAAGGGTACATACTAGAGGATTTGTAGATTTGCTGATGACCTTCAGTTCTGTAAGAACTCACCAAACACTCACGGTGAAGTATTTATTAGTTGGGGTCAACACGTCTTACAATGTGTTGATTGGCTGGAGAACACTTAACACTTTGGGAGCGATTGTCTCCACCCTGCACATGACAATGAAGTTCCCTTCAGAGCAGGGTGATATCATCATAGTTATGGCCGACCCCAAAATGGCACAGGAATGCTACGTCCAAAGCTTAAGGATAAACCTTTATACTGTGAGGCGAACCAGCTCGTCCGTAGCGACCCCCTCTCAAGTAGAGGTCCTTGAGTCGTGCATCAAAGAAGAGTGCAACAACGTAGATGCACCATCCTCTAAATGAGGAACTTTTGAGTGCTTCGAGACAGAAGAAGTCGACCTCGACCCTAGAGTAAAATTTGAGGAGGGTCGTCCTACCTTTGATGAACTGATAACCTTAATCTAGGTAGGACAACAACCTAACCAGTGCACCAAGGTTAGGAGGATTATGAACAGGATGTTGAAGAACGAGATTGAGCATGTGATTGTTGCTAATACCAATCTGTTTGCCTCAGCTGACATGCCAAGAATCAATCTCGACTTCATGTGCCACAAGGTTGCCATACTCCCTCAGTCTAAGCCAGTTGCACAAATAAAGTGGAAGCTCGGGAAAGAAAGGAGAGTAGTAGTGGCTCATAAAGTTAACCAACTATTGAAGGCCGATTTCATTAGGCCTATCAAGTATACCACGTGGATTGCCAACGTGGTGATGGTGAAGAAATCAAGCGGCAAATGGAGGATGTGCATGGACTACAACGACCTGAACAAGGCTTGTCCCAAAGACACCTACCCATTGTCGAACATTGATTGGCTTGTAGGCAACACGGCAGGATACGAGCTATTTAGCTTTCTAGATGCGTACTCAGGGTACAATCAGTGTTCATGATGGAAGCGGAGAACTACTGCTATAAAGTCATGCCCTTCGACCTCAAAAGCACAGGGGCACCTATCAATGACTCATGGATAAGGTTTCATCGACAACGCCTTCGAGGTTTATGTATACGACATGGTGGCGAAATCTCAAAAGGCCGAGGACCACGCCTCGGCTATAGCCAAAGTTTTTCATAGGGTACACTGAAAAATGTTTTTTAGGAGTCATGACCGACAAGTTCCTCAAGTTCATGGTCACACAGAGGAATAGAGCCCAGCCTGAACAAGTGCGAAGCCATTTTAAGCATGAGAAGTCCAAACTCCTTGCAGGAGATACAACGGCTAAATGGCAAGCTTGCCGCGCTGTCCAAATTTCTTTCCAAACTGGCTAGAAGGCCAAACCATTATACAAGTTGATGAAAGGTGTACAAACCTTCGAGTGGAACAACATATGTGAAGAGATGTTCCAAAAACTCAAACAAGACATCGTCACCCTACCAATACTGGTAAGTCCTCCCTCTCATAGCACACTGTATCTTTATTTAGCTGTGTCTAGCTCGATAGTGAGTTCAATACTCGTCCACGAGGAAGGGAAGAAGTAACATCCAGTATACTTCACCAGTCGAACCCTACAACCAGTGGAGGAACACTACCAAGTCATAGAGAAGCTGGTGCTCGAACTCATATTCTAACAAAAAGAGAGGAGGAGCAAGAATAATTCTAGAAGGCCCCGATGAGTTAACTCTAGAGCAGGCTATCAGTTTTGGATTTGAAACATCCAACAACCAAATCGAATACAAAGCCCTCATCGCCGAGCTCAAACTGGCAAAGGAGCTCGGGAACAACTAACTTAAGTGCCAAAGTGACTCCCAATTGGTGACAGAACAAATCAACGGAGAGTTCCAAACTAAAGAGTCGCTCTTGTAGAAATACTACCACATCGCCAAGAGCTTGATCGACCAATTTGAAAAGTTTAGCATAAACCATGTTTTGAGGGCCGCAAATGAATGCACCGACGTCCTCTCGAAGCTCGCCAGTAAAAAGAATGTCAGCCAACACCGCACCCTCATTCAAGAAAATCTGATGAGCCCAAGTTGGATCATATTGATGTGTTACAAGTAGATTTGGAAAAAAGTTATTAGAAAACACCCGTTATTGAGTACTTAACTAGGGATGTCCTACCCAACGACGAGAAGGAGGTGAAGATTGGTGCCAAGTACTGTATTATATCATGAGCAAAGGCGAACTCTTTAGGAAAGGGTTCTTCACCTTGTTACTAAAATGCTTAGATGACGACCAAGCCGAGTACGTCCTTGTCGAGTTGCACAGAGGAATATGTGGAACACATTCATGAGCGCGGTGCATGGCAACAAGAGTACTACGAGTAGGGTACTATTGGCTCACTCTTCAGCAAGACGCCCATTCCTTCATCCTAAAGTGGTCGGAATGTCAAAAGTTTGGGCTCCTCCACACTCTTCCTGCGAAGGAATTACATTAGATAGTTACACCATGGCCATTCATTACATGGGGGCATGGATATCCTCGAACCTTTTCCTCTAGCCAAAGGTTAAGTCAAATTCCTCATCCTCACCATCAATTACTTCACCAAATGGATAGAAGTCGAGCCCCTAATAACCATCACTACTCAACAAGTCCAGAAGTTTTGTTGGAAGAATCTCATATGCAGGCATGGCTTACCCCCATTGCTTGGTAATTGACAATGGATGCCAATTCATCGATGGAGGCTTTGAAAGATTCTTACAACAAGTCGGCATCAAGCACAAGGTGACCTAGGTTGAACACCCTCAAACAAATGGTCAGGCAAAAGCTGCCAACAAGGTCATCTTGAATGAACTTAAGAAGAAACTTGGACAGGCCAAGGGCCTCTAGGCCGAAGAGATCCCTGGAATTATTTGGGGTTATCATTGTACTCCTTAATCAACTACCAAGGAGACACCTTACAGGCTCACATACGGATCAGATGCTATGATACCCGTAGAGCTTGGTGAAACTTCATGGTGAAGACAACAATTCGACGAAGATAACAACGACGCGAACCTAAGGGTCAACCTGGACCTTATTCATGAAATCCGAGAGGAAGATTGGGTCTGAGAAGAAGTTGCAAAGCTCAATGCAGCTCGGTGCTACAATACACGTGTTCGCAAAAGAACCTTTCATAAAGGAGACCTAGTATGTTGAAAGGTTGGAGAAGCTCGAAAAGAGAAGCAAGAAGGAAAGTTGGCACCTAACTAGGATGGCCAATACCGAGTAGTAAACTCTTTTCAAAATGGAGCCTACAAACTCAAAGAACTAAGTGACAAGCTCATGCAGAGAACCATGAACGCTACACATTTAAAAGCTTATTACGTCCAGAATTTGAAAAACATTTTTTAAAGAATAAATCAGTAAATTGTTTTTCAGAATACAAGTTACTGAATCTTTTAAGACACAGAAAACTCAATTGATTGAACAATTGATACAATCGATTGAATTTTTAACAGAATTAAAAACCAGTTTGTCTATATAAGGGGGAGCACGTGTTTTCATTAGCATATGAGAAATTTGAGCAGACACTTGTGATTTTCTAAGAGAGAAAAACGTATTTTCACCTTGAGAACTTTCGACAATTGATTTTCATCAAGAACAAACTCAAGAACATTAATCTTGGAGTCTTGTTTTAAGTGAGCTTTCGTGCAAACATTGGTTTTGCACCAGAGCTAAGTTCTATACTCTGTTCTTAATTCAATTTGTAATCTATTGAGTAGAACTATTGTTGTATTTGTGTTATTCTTGATAATCATTGTATTGTGGGTGTGTGCTTGCAAATTACATAGGGGTTTGTATTTTTAATTGGTTTAGTGTAGTGGGTTTTGCATTGTTTGGACAACTACTGCGGGGTGCAGTGGGTTATTTGTTACTGGGAGCAGTGGTTTTTTGCGGGTTGCAAGGAGTTTGTATTGCTGTAAACTGATCTTTGAGATCTTTGTTAGTGGAATTATTTGTTGGTTAGCAAAGGACTGGACGTAGTCCTTGAGGAAGGGTGAACCAGTATAAATCTTTGTGTTCTTGATATCTCTTTCTCTCTTCTTAAACACTTTGTTATATTTGTTGTTTATCTCTCAATTAATTGTTCATCACACATAATCAAATGTTCTTTCTGATTGTAATACTTTGTGGTTTTCTATAACTGTTATTGTTTCTAGAAAATTGATTGTGATTATTCTTGTGTATATTGAATTTTTCTCTGTTAACTGGAATTGTTGGTTAATTGATTGAGTTTCTGGAAACCTTTCTTCTTGATTCAATTGTTATTTCTAGTTTCTGTTTATTAATCTGAATTGTCTTATTATGTGATTGATCTACAGTTTACTGTGAATGCTGTTCATCTGATTGTTCCTATGTAATTCTGAAATATTTTTTACTAATCAACTTATTGCTTGCGCTTCTGTTTCTGGTGTTTTTACTGGTAATTGATTGAATTGATTCCCTATTTTAAGTAAATTGCTTATATTGTTTATTGGTTCTGGCAGTGAATTGATCGTTACAGAATTGTTTTGAGTTAGTGCACTGAATTCTATTGAATATCACTGTGTCTTAGCAAATTGTTCCTTACTATTTTCCAGTTTTGTGTATTGTTTCAATTGATTGATTTTGATATAAAATTTATTGATATTTTGTTGTGCACTTCTTAATATCATTTTTTTAGTAGTTTCAATAAAGAACTTTCATTTAATCTTTAATACTTTCCATCTTTTGCGAAAAATTTTGAAAGTGCAATTCACCTCCCTCTTGAACTCAGCCTAAACTTGTTTTTCATAAAGATATTTGTTTGACTTATCAGCTAGCTGTAAAGTCATTCTGGTGGATTGAACCTCCAAATTACCAATTATGTTCATCATAGACAAAGATATTAAATTAATGTTGGCTCGCAGATCCAACAAAACTTTTCTCACAAGTAAAACACCTATGGTAACAAAAATAATAAAGCTACTAGGATCATGATACTTTGAGGACAAGATTTCTAAATAATGCACTCAGCCAACTTCCAATGCTATAATCTCCTCCTTTATAAATTTCTTCTTCTTCAACAACAACATTTATAAATTAGTCTATTATAGAGAGCATAAGAAAACAAACTTAAAATGAGAGAATCAAATGGAGAAGAAGAGATAATGCTTCCAAGAAAAAAAAAAAAATCACAAGCCAAACTAACCAAAGTAAGAGGAGGAAAAAAAACCTGAAATCGATATAATAAAAAAGAAAAATAACGATAATAAAGTTATAGATAAGAAGACAATAACGACAAGAGAAGATAAGAACAAAATAAATTTATTTTGAATGAAAAAGAAATACACGTTGGATTGAAAATATAACAAAAGGCCTTTGACTTTGCAGATTTACAAAAGCTTAAAAAAATAGTCATCAATCATGTACTAATTTTTCAAAAAAATTTCCTTTCTTGACTTGAAAATTTTGCAAGATAAATATGAGAAAAAATTGCTAGAAAAAATATATTTTCGAACAAATAGATAAAAACTAATTATTGATGGTGGATCTTATTAAACTCAACCAAATAATGAATCTTTAACTAAGTCTAAAAGAAATTATGAGAAGCTTCATTAGGTAAAAGATTTCCTTCGGTGAAATGATCCGAACTAACTTATTTTCATCCTTGATAAAAGTTCTTCACTTATGTTCTCCATTTTCGCTAAGAAAAATACTCACACCGCCAATTGAGTTTGAATTTAGCAAATGATTTATTTAATGATATTTGGTATTGAAGTTTAAAAAAAAAAACAATTAACATTAAAATTATATATATCTGTAAACTAGTTCTCAATTTTAAACTCTTTTAAGACATATAACAAACAACTATACTGAATAACACCTATGTATTCATTCTAGAAATCACGTAAGCACATTATTGGAAAGATAATTCTAGGACTCAAACTGAAATAGTCTCAGACAAATATAAAACACAAGGATGAGGAATAAGAACAAACAAAAAATGGCAAATAATATGTTTGTTTTCTTCTATATTTTATTTTGTACATTGGCTTCTAAAAAAGATTTTATAATAATAAGACATTTGTAAGAACCATTATATGAAAGAAATTCCAGAAGAATTATTAACATGAAAATTGTGTAAAAAAATTATATACAGAAAAAAAAAAGGATGAAGAAGAGACGGGGGGATTTCACGAGTCACACTGTGTACGGATAAAGAAGAGAAGGCTCGATCCATGTTAAAAGCCAAAGATTGGATCCTGCCGAGAATCACGCCAAGTTTCTTATTTTCTATTCTCCAACCATAGTCACAGCGTCAAGTTTACGTCTAATTTTAATTACTATTTTCTTATACTATTTACGTCTTTTTTTATTTTAATATTTAACACATTCACTATACTTGTATTGTTCTTCATCTTTCTTTTTTTTTAATTGATGAATGCATCTACAAAAATTCAGATGTACTTTAACACTTGAGAATGCATTCACCGATAAAGATATTTCACAGTTAAGGTAATAGTAGGAATAAGTCTTAAAATTATTATTCTGAACTCAAGTTTATTAATATAACATCCTTGGAATTACTAGTTATTATTATTTTGAAGTTCAGAGTTTTATTATAATTTTTTTTAAATTTATAACTATTAGATATATTAGAACAAACTCTCTAAATAATAGTTAAAACTTACTTAAAGTATATAAGATGATATATCAATCACTTTATCTTAAATATTATCTATTTTAAAAGTCAGAACTTCATCACAATTCTAATTTTTAAAAAATATTTCATAAGACTAAAAAAAAAAGTATATATTTAAAGTAACTTGATCTAGACTCCTATACTATTCAAAGCTATTGGATAGACCTAAACAATTATCATTTAAAAACTTACTTGAATTAAAACAATGATTTTTTAATCCTGGAAGTCACAGATTAGAAGAGCTAATTTGATATTGGTGTTGGTAGAAATACTTAGTAATATGCAACGAAACATGTGTTTAATTTGATTGCAAGTGATCCCGTGCAGGAGTACACATGATAGGCCTAAGATGTGCCAGAAATGGTTGAAGAAAAATGTGAGACGCAAACGCAAGATGGGCCCAGACAGAGAAATATAAGAAAGAAACAAACCATGGTGCCCCACACACCATGAGAAATTGCCTCGATTCCCCACACCATCACATGCATCCGATTGCTCCCTCCTTCTTCCACGTTGCTTTTTGGCAGATACATTTTTTTTTTTCTTTTTGGTAATACTATTTACATTTTTTAAATTTAATTTGATTGTTACAATTCAATTTTAGTGTTCTAAAAATAAGTTATTAGTTTTGATAAAATATTTTTATCTTTTTATTTAAATCTTAATTTTAAGATCCTCCTCGTAGTATATTAATATCAAATTTAAAACCCTATTAATATCCTTACATTATACTTTAACTGTTGATATCATGTCCGCATTATAATGAGTAACAAATTTTTTATAACATGACAACCTTTTTTTTTTTAAATTAGAACATATTTGACAAAGAACAGTTATTTTATGAAACTCGTGACATTATAAGTTGATACCACAAAGTGTAGAGTAAGACAGGGATTAAACAAATTTCATTAATTAATACAATTTTTTATATTAAAATAATTTAATAAAGTTTTAACTAACTTATAAATTTTTATATTTTTAATTAATTTTTTATTTAAAAAGTTATTTTATTAAGTGCTTAAATTCTTTTTTATTTTCATTTAAGTATTTAACGGTCTGATTTTGTTGTTAATAGAATGGTAAAACCGTTACTTTATATTAATTCTCCAATCCCCTTTAAATTATTGGGTTAATTCATACTTGAAGAAACAAATTGACATATAAGTTGGAATAAGGGTGGGTAAGTTGATAAGTGAATTAACACATGAGAGAACTAATATTCATTAGGTCATCTTGTGAATGATAAACTAATATAATGTAGATAGATAAAAATAAAAAGAAAATATTATAATCACTTAATATAATATAATAAAGACTTAACTGCAAGTACTCAGATTTATAAAGTATTTAAAACCTAATTAAGCCTAAAATAAATAATCTGAAAGATTTTTTAGAATTTAATTAGTTAATCTCATCCTTATTAATTGTTTTACTTGAATTAAACTCTTTAGATTTAGTTGTGATTGGTCCACTTAACCTAGGTCAGAGGAGAATTGTGCACCTACACCAATATCACCATTAATAATTATTTTACTAAAATCAAACTCACCCTAATTATTAGATGAAATGCTTACTATTGAGTTAAAAATTATAACTTATAATTAAGAGACAATATTTTATACTTAGGAGTTACTTGACCCACCTGCCTTGGGAAACCATTGATGTCACTTGAAAAAATTTATTCTTATTTTCAATATCATAACTCATATATATGAAATTGATGTCATTTGAAAAGATTTATCTCTATTCCCAATATCATAACTAACACCTATGAAATTAATGTCACTTGAAAAGATTTATCCCTATTTCCAATATCATAAGTCACATATATCATAAGTCACATATATGAATTTTTGTCTCGGCTTTATCTTCATATGGCTAATGAGTATGTCCATACCCATTTCTTGCTATTTCAAATATTAATGAAATATTTTTATAAAAAATAAAAATCCCCTTAAAAAAAATATAATATTATCAAATATTTAATATAGAAGGATACACATTTTTTTTTCAATATTAATATAATTATATAAATAACAAATAAACATATTAAATAACAAATAGTATAGGGTGAAATAATTATAGAAAAAAGTAAAAATAATTAAATGTGTAACTTAAAAGTAAATTATAAAATTAAAACTAAATATAATTTAATATAATTTTTTAAGTTAACTAATAAATTAAATATATTTCAATAATTTAAAATAGAAAGATAAAGATAAGTATTAAAATGAGTATAAAAATAAAAACGAAATAAATTTTGAAAATTGAACATTATTCATATCCATATTTAATTAATAAGAATAAAATAAAGATAAATATAAATAATAATCATATGAATGAGTTCATTATTATCCATAATCAGTTCAATAGTCATAGTCTTAATTATATTATGATTCTAGATTTATAAAATGACCGCCATAATGGAAAAATTTTCTTTATTCTCAATTTAATCATACATTTAATGAAGTATTTTTCAAATTTATAAAATAGGTACTTAATTTTAGTATATTAAAATATGTTTAAAAGTGCACAATCTTCTTATTTACAAGATAAAAACATTGAATGTATTCTTAAAGTTCTAAGAGATAAAATATATTTATTTTTTCTTTTACTAATTTTGTCATAAAAATTTATTTATTTTTTAAATATTTTATAAGAAGATCCAACATTAATCAGAATAAATAATTGTACATCTTTCGACTAAAAACCTTACCTTATTTGCTAAATAAAGAAAGGATTAAATAGTTTAAAAAATTTCAAAATATAAAATATTATTAGCTTTTATTTAATAATTTTCATAAAATAGGAAATGGTTTATAGGAAGAAATAACATTATTTTTCCACAATATGACGTAAGATCTAAAGTCACACAGTTTGTTCCCTTGGATACCAATTTATATAATCCTTATCACTATGGAAACACTCATATCTTAACACATGTGTATTAAAAACACAACATGGGTAAGAGGGTAATTTGCTCTGCATCAGCCATCTACCTAGCTTGGCTGGTTATTTATACACCATTGCTACCCTCACAGTAGCAGTAGTAGCAGCAGCACTCAGTACTGCATTACTCCATAGTGAGCTATGGTATCTTCAAACCCTTTAGCTGCTATCTCTCTCTCTTCCCTTCTCCTAGCTCTGCTTCTGTGTTCAGCAGGAGCAAGTTCTTCTTCCAAAAATGCTACCAAAATTGGCCAAGGCTACCGGCTTGTCTCCATTGAAGAGACCCCTGATGGTGGCCTTATAGGGATCCTCCAAGTTAAGCAGAAAACCAAAACCTATGGCCCTGACATTCCCCTTCTTAGGTTCTATGTCAAGTAAGTCTCACTTCTTCTACCACTACTCTGCACATCTATCTGCATTTTTTTTGTTTCTGGAAAGTCCTCTTCTGCATTTTTTCTGAAATTAAAGTTTAGGGGAAAGAGGTTAGTCCTAAATATTTAAATCTCTGCTAAAAAAATGTTTTTTTTTTTTGGATATGTGGAAGTGTGTGGAACAAGATTATGGATTCTGCTAGAAAAATGCTTGTATTTAGTATCTGATAGTATCTGGAAGATGATTATGGAGGAAAAAGTAATGCTTTTTGTGTTTCAATAAAAAAAAAGTCTTTTTTACCTAGTATGTTTATATTTGGTATGTTAGTGTCACCAAAGACAAAAGCTTTTTTTATTCTAATTTTGACATTGTTATTTGTTTCTGATTTTGCAGGCATGAGGCAGATAATCGTTTAAGGGTACACATAACCGATGCACAGAAGCAAAGGTGGGAGGTTCCCTACAACCTTTTGCCGAGGGAGCAACCACCACCTTTGACTCAAAGCATTGGGAAGTTCAGGAAGAACCCTATAACTGTCTCTGAGTATGCTGGTTCTGAATTTCTGTTTAGCTACACTTCAGACCCTTTTAGCTTTGTGGTGAAAAGGAAGTCCAATGGTGAGACCCTTTTTGATACCTCCTCTTCTGATTCTGACCCTTTTAGTTCCCTTGTTTTCAAGGACCAGTATCTTGAGATTTCCACCAAATTGCCTAAGGATGCCTCTTTGTATGGTTTGGGAGAAAACACACAGCCACATGGGATCAAGCTGTACCCTAGTGACCCTTACACATTGTACACCACTGACATTTCAGCCATTAATCTCAATGCCGATCTGTATGGATCGCACCCTGTGTACATGGATCTCAGAAACGCAGGTGGCAAGGCTTCTGCACATGGTGTTCTGTTGCTCAATAGCAATGGAATGGATGTTTTCTACACAGGAACTTCTCTTACATACAAGATTATTGGAGGGGTTTTCGACTTTTACTTCTTTTCTGGGCCTAGTCCTCTGAATGTGGTTGATCAGTACACTACCTTAATTGGCAGACCAGCTCCAATGCCTTACTGGGCTTTTGGTATGACTCATTTGTCCCTCTTCTGTTTTTTGTATTGCCTATTCTACTTGGTATTTATGACATTAGTGATATTCATTTGGGTGCTGTCAATATTTAACATTTAATATTCAACATTTAACATTCTCCTTTTAGGTAGATTGAGTAATTAATAATTAGGAAAACTGGGTCTTGACAGGTCCAAATACTTAATGATACGATATCCTCGTCTTGAAAAAATGCAAGGAACTTTAGTTTTCATATCTGTGACTGATTATTTGATTTCAATGACTTTTTTGATGCACAAGGGAGATTATTTTGTTTGTGCGCATAATGCAGTTGGGAACTTTAGCTTATCTGTATATTGAATAATTGGGGATGTTCTGATTTGTTTTCTAAAGTTGGGTCAGCATAGATATTTTAAAGATAAATCTCTATTTTTATGAATTGGGTCGTGGCTAACTTTTGTACGTCCAATTTTAGTTGTTGAGTAATTTAATACCCTTCAGGTCCACATGGAAAGATAAGGTACCGCGTTAAAGTTGGTACTTAACTTTTCCATATAAAAGAATTACTCTTTTCTAATAAAGTTTTGATTCAAGAATTTGACCTTTGTTACTTGCTTCTACAAAGCAATCTATGGGTCATTGTCAAGGACTATCATTGCATAGACGTGGTATGTCTGTATGGGATTACGGGTCACTAGCACTAACCTTGGCAAAAATTATCCTGTCCTTTTAAAGATAAGGTTTCTTGATAAATGGAATTAAAGGATCAATTACTGCAAGAGGGTTATGGATTATAGTGAAAAATTCATGGATCAGTTTTCCATACAATTTTAAAACTGATCCAAGGACTTCATCTTCAATTTTAACCCGGTGCTGCACTGATCCCAGATGGCCATTGTTATATAATCTGCTTGATCTTGCTAACATGCCTGGAGGATCAAGGGAAGTATACAGTGAAATTATTATTTCCTAAGAACTAATTCTAGATTCATGCTTTGTCTGTGTGTATATTTGTCATTAGGGGAGAGATTTTGTCTTGTATCTCTCTAATTTACTTTCACAATCTATTTTTCTTCATAGCCGACATTCTTTAAACTACACTTTGCTTTATTCACATGATACTGTATCTACTTTTGTCGATTAAGTGAAAAGGGTTTTGATTCCAGATCTAACTGAATATGTTGCATGAAGTTATTCTAAAAGTATTGTAACTGATATCATTCACATGATGCTACCTCATCTGTCAATATTAAATGAAAGGGGAGGGTAGCATTTGATCGTTACTGTTCCAGATCTACTTGGTCGTGGTGCCTGAAGTTTTTGTAACAGTATTTTAACTAATATCATTCGCATGACACTGTTTCATTTAAGGGGGATAACATTTGATCCTTATTATTCCAGAACTAGTTGAAAGTGGTATCTGAATTTTTCTTCCTATGAGTAGTTTAACTGATATTTTCACGTATTTGGTATTGTAGGATTCCACCAATGCAGATGGGGATATCACAATCTCTCAGTGGTTGAGGATGTTGTGGAGAATTACAAGAAGGCTCAAATCCCACTTGATGTGATCTGGAATGATGATGATCACATGGACGGGAAAAAGGACTTCACACTCAATCCAGTGAACTACCCTCGTCCAAAGCTTTTGAACTTCCTTGACAAGATACACAACATTGGCATGAAATATGTTGTCATTATTGACCCTGGAATTGCTGTTAACACCAGCTACGGTGTATATCAAAGGGGTATAGCTAATGATGTTTTTATCAAGTATGACGGGGAACCCTTCTTGGCTCAAGTTTGGCCTGGGGCAGTGAACTTCCCTGATTTTCTCAATCCAAAGACAGTTTCTTGGTGGGTTGATGAGATCCGCCGCTTCCATGAACTTGTACCTGTTGATGGCCTGTGGATCGACATGAACGAGGCGTCAAATTTCTGCTCTGGAAAGTGCAAAATTCCCAAGGGAAAGTGCCCTACTGGAACAGGACCTGGATGGATATGTTGCTTGGATTGCAAGAACATCACTAGCACAAGGTGGGACGATCCTCCATACAAAATTAACGCCTCAGGAATAAAAGCTCCTATTGGCTTCAAAACAATAGCCACTAGTGCATACCACTATAACGGTGTTTTAGAGTATGATGCTCACAGTCTTTATGGCTTCTCACAATCCATTGCAACTCACAAGGGCCTTCAAGGGCTTCAAGGAAAAAGGCCCTTTATTTTGTCCCGTTCCACTTATGTTGGTTCTGGCAAATATGCTGCACATTGGACAGGTGACAATCAGGGAACATGGGAAAACCTGAAGTACTCTATCTCCACAATGCTCAACTTTGGCATATTTGGGGTGCCTATGGTGGGTTCAGATATATGTGGCTTCTATCCACAGCCTACCGAAGAACTATGCAATAGATGGATTGAAGTAGGGGCTTTCTACCCCTTCTCAAGGGATCATGCAAACTACTACTCCCCTAGACAGGAGCTTTACCAATGGCAGTCAGTTGCTGAGTCTGCTAGAAATGCTTTGGGTATAAGGTATAAACTACTTCCATTCCTTTACACCCTGAACTATGAAGCTCATGTCAGTGGAGCCCCAATTGCCAGACCCCTTTTCTTCTCATTTCCAACATACACTGAATGTTATGGCCTTAGCACCCAGTTCTTGCTAGGAAGCAGTCTGATGGTTTCTCCAGTGCTTGAGCAGGGAAAAACACAAGTTAAAGCTCTCTTTCCTCCTGGAAGCTGGTACAGTTTACTTGATTGGACTCAGACCATTACATCAAAGGATGGAGTCTATGTTACCCTCGATGCTCCTCTGCATGTCGTCAATGTGCATTTGTATCAGAATACCATTCTTCCTATGCAGCAGGGTGGTATGGTCTCCAAGGAGGCCAGAATGACACCCTTCACCCTCATCGTAACCTTCCCCTCGGGGGTAGCAGAAGGAGAGGCTAAGGGGAACCTTTTCCTTGATGATGATGAATTACCAGAAATGAACCTTGGAAATGGTTATTCAACCTATGTTGATCTCTATGCAACTGTGAACCAAGGAGCAGTGAAAGTTTGGTCCAATGTCCAAGAGGGCAAGTTTGCCTTGGAGAAAGGTTGGATTATTGACTCTGTATCAGTGTTGGGATTAGATGGAACTGGATCAGTGTCTTCACTTGAGATAGATGGAAAGCCTCTAACCGGTGCGTCAAATGTGAATGTAAGTACATCACAACATGAGCACTTGAACAGTGAGGGAGAAGGGGAAAAGAAGACTGTGATGGTTGCTTTGAAGGGCTTGAACATCCCAGTGGGTAAAAACTTTGCTATGACCTGGAAAATGGGGTGAAGATAGTTTCAGTGGCCTCATATGTTATTTATGATTTTGTAACTTTGTTGTGTTCTTTTCTTTTCTACAATTCTTGTAGGCGTTGTGAGGGAGAGAGGAGATGAGCCAGAATTGTGCTCATCCTTTTCCATTTTAACTAGCAATTTGAATGTTATGTTAGTTTTTGTTACCACTTCTTGTGTCATTCAAGTGATTTAGAATAATTAACTAAACTCAACAGAATGAATGTGCTAATAGAAACTTTGTTCGGGAAAAGTAAAAGAATTGAATTCTCAGATGACAAATGAGAACACAAGACTCCAGAAAATAACAAATACAAACAATTGGCTCTCCGAGAATCCAGGAATTTCCTCACAACTAAACACTTTCTGTTTTACACCCCGAGACCCGCAAAAGCATATATATATATATATGGATAAATTTTAGAGTGAAGTGGCAGTTCCAACTGATATGCTAACTTTCCAACTTTAGCTTAAATTTTGTGGGTTATTATTCAATTTTTTAGCCAAAAATCTCATTTTATATGGTTGCAATTCCTTACTTCCAACTCAACATCCTGACGATGACGGTCAACGTATCGTTTAATTTGATCTTGGGCTTTCAGCAAATTTTCTCGTAATTCTTTTAATAAAGAGTCTCTTTGTTGAGTATGGGGATTAATTTCTTCAATCCGAGAGGGAATAGTCGTTCCTCTCAGTAACGGAAGGGGTTCTTGGCCATAACGAGCTTTAAAAGGAGACATTTGAGTTGATGCATTATAGTTTGTATTGAATCAAAACATAACCCCAAGGTTTGTCCTTGTCAAGTCATGTTCTTGCGAAGGTGACTGCATGTTACACAAAATTGCACTTTCCAAAAACTCTTCATAAAGAGTTGGTCTTAGTCGGATACTAGTAGTTGGAACCCATCCATACAAAGTATGGAGATCAATATAATTTAGGATTTTCTTTGTAATTTTTATTATATATTTTAATTAAGTGGTTAAATGATCATATGAGAAAATAAAAAAACTATAAAAAGGTGAATTATTAGTATTTTTATGATAAAAACTATTGATACATATGAAAAATAAAAACAATACTAGTGGAGATTAATTACTAATGGGTATTAAAGGTTACATAGCTACACATTGAGGACTAATATATAATTTAAAAGTGTTACATAATTTGGTTTATAAAAGAATGTATTTAGAAATGTAAAGGGAGATATAGATGAATTTTGGAAGAAATTGGAGTTTTCTATTTGTGAGAACTTTATGGAGTTTTGAGTTATAAAAACTCAAATATGATCTTACCAGGTAGCTTGTGGAGATCAACCCTATGATTTATTACTTACCTTCTCATTTTTTTTGAATGTGACGTTAATATCCTTCTCCCTTTCCCAAACTGAATATCAAAACAGTTCCTTCACCGTATTTTCCCATCAAACCACTTCCTCAACAAACAATTCAACAACATTTTTGTTAATGATTAACCACCATTAGTATCGAGTCTTTATCCTGAAGCTTTAGGAAGGCCTCTTATAAAATCCATTAATTATATCAACCCAACTTTTTTGGGGGAACCGGTAAAGATTGTAAACTTTATGTGGGTCCTCGTCAAGTTAGGTCCAATAACATTTTATATTTCAAATAAAAGAATATTTTGATGGTCCAATAAAATTTTATATTTCAGATAAAAAAATACTTTGGCAATTCAATGGTTTTAAGTGAGTAATCTAATTTAACTCAGGAGGTTTTTACTCAAAACACACAAAGAGACGAGAGAAGAGATTGTGTCATCTTTGACAATTTTGAAGTTTTTGCTTATTTTGGGAGGTTGTTTGAGTACTCATTTGTGCTTTGTTTTGGATGAATCCACTTGTTCTTCTCACCGTAGACATCAATCTTGTATATTTGGATTTTTATTTCTCCCATTGTTTGGATGTGCTCTATTTACTTGTTAAGCGTTTAAGTTGGTGATTTGTTAACAAGTGATTTCTGCTATTTGCTTGTAAGTAAAGTGTTTATTTGTGAGCTTTTTCGAAGAAACTCTATGTCATACTCTTTGATATTTTGTAGCGGAGTTTTTTTTTCTATACTAGGTCCAATGGCTTTTGTCCTTCTTATTGGGGTTTCCACGTTAAAATTGTTGTGTGCTCTTTTCACTCTTGCACATTTACTTTTCGACTCTGAAATTTTTGGATAGTTGTATATTACCCTTCTCATGCTTCTTTCAAGTGGGAAAATTTTTATTTTACACTTATATAATTTGTGTAATTTTTCTGCTACATAACATTTCTTTCCCATTAAGTGGTATTGGAGTTGATTTATTTATTTTTCCTAAAGAATTTATTTGATTGAATGATGAAGCATAATTATGGTAGAATGATTAGTTTGAACGAGACTAATTATCATAAGCGGAGATAAAAAAATGAAGGATTTGCTATTTGTTAAAAGATTACATTTACCTGTATTTATTACTAAGAAACCCGAAAACAAGTCTGATGAAGATTGAGCTTTTGAGCATGAAATGGTTTGTGGCTTTGTTCATTAATGGGTAGATGATAATAATTTGAATCATATTGCTAATGACTTACATGCTAGGAATTTGTGGGACAAACTTGAAAATTTGTTTGCTTCTAAAACAGGGAACAACAATTTTTTTTCTGTTAAAGCAGGCTATGAACTTAAGGTACAAATAAGGTAAGTCTATTTCTGATCACTTGAATGGATTTCAAAGTTGTTTTCATCAATTATCTTTCATGGGTGTTAATTTTGAGAATGAAATTTCAGGACTTTGGTTGCTTAATACTCTTCCTGATTCATGAGAAAATCTTCATAGTACTTCAAATTTGAAACTGTGTTTTGGAATTGGAAAACCTGTTCCTTGTAGTTACACAAATTCTGATATGGCAGGGGATGCTAATTCTTGAAAATCTACTTCTAGCTACCTGATTACGTTCATAGGGGGAGTTGTGGCTTGGCAATTCAGATTGCAAAACTGTATTACATTGTCTACAATTGAGATTGAGTTAATTGCTACTACCGAGGCTTGTAAAGAGTTGCTTTGGATTAATTTTTTTTTGCAAGAACTTGGTTTTCAGCAGCAAAGGTATGTTTTATTTTGTGATAATCTAAGTGCTATCTATCTTGGCGAGAATCCTACTTTTCATGGTAGTATAAACATATTGATGTGCGGTATCATTGGATCCATGATGTTTTGGACTCTAAACTATTGGAGATTGAGAAGATTTATATAGATAACAATGGTTCTGATATGATGACGAAGACTCTACCAAAGAGGAAGTTTAAAACTTGTCGATTTATTTACGGGTTGACATTTGCCCTCTCTTAAGTCGGAGGGAGAGTTTGTTGTGTGGGTCCTCCTCAAGTTAGGCCCAACAACATTTTATATTTAAAATAAAAAATACTTTGGCAGTCCAAGGGTTTTAAGTGAGTAACCTAATGTGACTCATGAGTTTTTACTCACAACACACAAAAAGAGGAGAGAAGAGATTGTGCCATCGTTGACAATTTTGGAGTTCTTTCTTACTTTGGAAGGCTATTTGAGTACTCATTTGTGCTTGGTTTTGGATGAAATTTCATCCACTTCTTCTCACCGTAAACATCAATATGGTATATTTGAATTTTTATTTCTCTCATTGTTTGAATGCACTCTACTTACCCATTGAGCATTTATGTTGGTGATTTGTTAAACTAGTGATTCCCACTATTTGCTTATGAGTAGAACAATTATTTATGAGGTTTGTTTTTGAAGAAATTTTGTGTGTTGTACTCTTCGATATTTAATAGTGGAGATTTTTTTTTTTGCACTAGGTCCTGCGGTTTTTGTCCCTCTCATTAGGGGTTTTCATGTTAAAATTGTTGTGTGCTCTTCTCACTCTTCCAAATCTATTTTTCTACTCTCTAAAATTTTTGGATTGCCGTATATTATGTTTCTTTTGTTTCTTTTAAGTGGGAAATGTTTTATTTTACATGCATATAATTTATGTAATTTTTCTATTGTGAACCTTGTCTTTCCCATAGTAACAACCATGTCGAAGATAATATTTTGGACTTATCCTGCTAACAAGCATCACAAGTAGCCACATAATCTTTAATATCAAATCACATTCCCACCCAATATACAAATCTTACTATTCGTTTGTATGTTCGAAAAAACCCTGAATGGCCTCCTACATAAGAATAATGAAATTATTTCAAGATTAGGTGATCGTGGATAGGCCTTGAAGGGTTTTCTGTTAGCACATCTTTTGTTTCCAATGACAAGTGCACATGTCACAATGTAGGAAGTAACAAATATCGTTCTTTCTCAACGGACAAGTGTAATACATAACAATATTTGAATTATAATAAAATTAGACTAAATAATAATTTCATAGTTTTGAGTGATGTTCTGAGAAAATAAAATTATATAAAAATAATTTAAATATTTTTATATATTGTTTTGAAAGAAAAAGACATATATGAGAGTTTGTTAGTTTATATTTAACTCTAAAAACAATGGGATTAGTTCTTGCTCTTCTTCATCTCCATGCCCTTCATGTCCTTCAATCAACATCAGAACATTGAGGTGTTGTGTTTGCTGTTGTCATTGATCTTGAGGGACTGTTGTCCTTTCTTTTGTTACTGTTTGTATAGGATAATTCCTAAGTTTTTTTTCTCCATAATGGCGCAGTTTCAATTAGACAAATTGTATTATTGAGGCACAATTTCAATAAAAAAAATTGTGCCAGCTGTGCACAATCTTAGATTCTGTAGATAAAAATCATGTTACATAGACATGACTTCTTATAAATTCTGAAATGGTCAATAATGATTTCCTTTCCACCCCTCTTAATTGCACTTCTTAGTTACATTCCCTCAATTATACCTTCTTATTAATTGCATTCCATTGCTAATTGAAACATTATTAAAACAGTGCAGAGAGTATTAAAATGGTGCACATTTTTTTTCTAATTTAGAATTTTATTTTATTTGATTATCATTATTAAAATATTATCATATTATTAAAAATTAGTAAAACATTATTCAAATATTCAAAGATCATGAAAACCGTGCAGAGTACAGATCCTTACGTTTTAAATTTTATTTTATTATTAATATTATTAAAACTTTATCATATTATTAAAAAATTATTTTAAATTATTATTAAAATATTAAAACGTGAAAAGGTGTAGGATATCAAACCGGTGCATCATATTAAAATGGTGCAGTTTTTTTACGTTTAACATATTATTATTTTTATTATTATTATTATTAAAACATTATGACATCAAACCATACATTAAAACGTTAAAACGATGCATTTTTTTTTTACCTTTAACCTAGTATTTTATCGTAGTATTATTATTATTATTATTATTATTAAAACATGATATTATTATAAAATTATGAAAAAGTTATTAAAATATTAAAACGGTGGAGGATATGAAAAAGGTGCAGGCTACGTAATAAGAAAACGGTGCAGGATGAAACCGTTTTCATGTTTTAATACTTTTAATAACAATTTAAAAGAATTTTTTAATAATATGATAATATTTTAATAATAATAAAAAATTAAAATATAAAAAAATCTGCATCATTCTAATCATGTATCGTTTTCATAAATCTTTGAATACTTGAATAATCTTTTAATAATTTTTAATGTTATGATAATGTTTTAATAATAATAACCAAATAAATTAAAATCATAAATGAAAAAGAAATCTGTATAGTTTTAATAACTTGCATTATTTTAGTAATGTTTTGGGATGTACGAGGATACTAAGAAATCGCCTTTCACATAAACGATTTCAATTAAATTTTGATTAAAATTTTTGTCCAATTTTATATTATGGAAAAAAACATAATTTCTACCTCCTTTAGTACCACGTATACTACGGCTTACGGTAATTTTTCTTTTCTTAATTACGAAAGTGTTGTAGAACTTTTTTTTTTTCAAATTTAGATAAGTCATAGCGAGGTAAAAATAACGAATAAAGAAATAGTGAAACAAGCACACGATTTTACCTCGGAGCAAAAGTCGTGTAACAAATTGACGAATTTAATTAGTCTAATTGAAGTCGTGTCATTCATTGAATTGGTCAACTAAAGTTTTGCAAACGACAAATGATTTTAGATATTTTTTTTAAACTGAAGTCGTAGGACGACTTTTATGTGATTTTTATAGTTAAAGTTATGTTAACGTGACACGAAATTCGTGTGTTTTTTTATAACTAAAGTCGTACCAATATAATATGACTTTTGTGTTATTTTGAAAAAATCTCCATTCTCACGATGAAAATCGAGAATCATAGCTTTAAATAATATAAGAGATAGATATAAATATTCTATACACCATTAAGCAAATGAAGTCAGAGTGACTAATTTCAAATCATAGCCTGAATGTATAAAGATGAGAAGACAAATCCATTTATTCTCTTATGCATATCACATCGTTATTGCAAATAATACATAAACTGCATATCCCTTAACTAAACTCTGAAAGACACGTGTTGATAAACATTACACATTCTTGGTGGTTTAATAAATTTACATATAAGATGATACATATCATATCTTAGGTGTTATTTATAGATATACTTGATGAGTCATTATTTTTCCCTATTTACTTGTCGTCGTGTACCTATTTTTATTAGTGATTTGTGTTTAACTGCTTATTAATTTATCTATTTTACTGTTTGGACTTCATTTACAAGAAATTCGTAATTTTATTTAATTTGAATTTTCTGAGCTAATTTTATTATTATTTTCAGGACAGTTTTGGAATTTTATTGGGCTTAGATATTAATTCTGAAATTGAAGAGGAGCTGCCACATTATCAGTTTTCATTTTCAGTTTTTAATTTTAGTTTTATTTATTGGACCAAAATTGAAAGATTTGGGCCCATTAGGTTTAGTGTTCACGACTGACCTAGGTCTAGCCGTCTATTAAAGGAGGTGAAGCCAAAGGAGTTGGGGACTCTCGACTATTAAGATTCATTTCATTCTATCTCTGGAAAAACTGGTTTTGTATTTATTTTCTTTCCTCTACAATTACATTCTGTTTTTGTTTAATTTAATTTTGTTCTTTTTTAATTTCGTTCCTTTTTAATTTCGTTCATTTTTAATTTCGTTCCTTTTAATTTAGTTTTGCATTTAATCTTCGTTTACTTTATTCGAATTTAATGGAAGGCTAATTTATAAGGTTATCCTTTTGATTCATATCGCAAAGAAGATTTGAGGTTGCTGTTGTGTTATTTTTGCTCTTTTTGTCTCTTAAATTTTTATCAATTTATTTATGTTCTTAATGCTTTTACTGGTTCATGCTTAATGTTTCAGTTAATATGAATTTCGTATCTTTGTTCATGCTTAATGGAGTGAGTCACGGGTTGTTGGGATGGAATGAATGATGTATGTGAATGCTTAATTTGCATAAGGAAAACTTGTGTTAATTATCGCTTAGTTAATTAGTTCGGGTTAGAATTAGGGTTCAATAAGTTGAGCATTAATTTCTGTATCCAGTGATAAGCGAATTACAATCTAATCAAGAGGGTAATTTAAATTTCGGTTACGAAAATCTAATTCGGTTATGAAAATCTAATTCGGTTATTGTTTTATTTTTATTTTATTAAATCTAGTTATTTCACAACAACCCCCCTTTTCTCTTTGTGTGTTTAATCCTTTGGCAGGAACTAGGTCCTTGGGAGACGACCTAGGAGTCACTTCTTAGTAATGCATTTAACTACAATTATTTGATCGGATACGGCTTCGATCAATACTATACTATAATACTAAAACAAAACTTCAGTAAGACATCTGAAGTAAAATCATGTGGAAGATGGAAGAGATCCATTCAGAGTTTGTTAAGGGAAACGATGCTTGGTGAGTCCAACCTTAACTAGTATTGCTGAAATCTTTGCCTTGCATACTCCTTGTAGTCAAAGATTAAAAGAGCGTGTAAAAGTGGTATTCTCCTCCTATGCCCAACGTGGATACAAAAAGTGTTTGTAAGTCTTATTATCATCCACAAATTTTCAAGTACCTAGCAATCAGATTGATTCAATAGAGTAAATTAAAGACACCAGTAATACTAGAGGCAAAGAATATATGATCAGAATTTACAATTATAGTGATTAATTGTCTCCTCCTCCATCATTATGTTACCATATTATAGATCATTGTGACAAAAGCCAATCTCTTCATATCTTTCAGATAACTTCT
>Ga0099824_1001391_pt1 | contig 33853 bp, 17 predicted proteins | sample SiratrowhiteBW_FD_76837 | JGI IMG/M metagenome (GOLD analysis project Ga0099824, IMG submission 76837) | Root nodule microbial communities of legume samples collected from California, USA - Siratro white BW | ecosystem: Host-associated > Plants > Roots > Nodule | place: USA: California... | reverse complement strand
TATATATATATATATAATCATTTTTCTCACTGTAAGCAAATTTTTTCATCAAATTATTTTACTTTCCACTTCATTTTCTTTCTTTCTTTTTCTTTCTTGCCTAAACAAATATACCATTAATTAATTTAAGTGCATAAAATAGCAGTTATTAAAGTCAAAGATTTAACTGATAAAACCTTAACATTAGCAACTAAAATAGTAAACAATTATTCATTTAAGTACTATAACCTATTTCCTATAATTTAAGAGACTAAAATAACTATTAATTTTAATTTTTAATTTATTAAAAAAATGTGCCGTGATGGTTATAATATAATTTATATTTTAAAAAATACATATATACTATTTTTTTAATAACTATTTGTGTTACTCGGTAACGACTTAAAGACTCAACATTAGAAAATTTGATCGGATTATTATTTAACATCATTCCAATCTGAAACAATCTCGGTCCTATTATAGTTAATACCATTATAGTTGTCGAGAATCAGTTACCAATTAAGTAATTATTTTGAAACGCAATTAATAATGATAATTAACCTTAAACCACTTTACAAAATTAATAAGTAATTGGACAATCTACACACAATCCATACAAATAAAAAGCCATAAAAATTATATAAATAAAAGAATATCTCAAGATAATAGGTTAAATTTTTTTACTCTCTAAACTTAATAATATAAAAACCTTAAAGAGTATAAAATATTAAATAAATTTGAAATAAAATATAAAAGAAATTATTAATATAAAAAGAGACCAAATATAATCATCGAGAAGATAAAGAAAAAAATATATAACTAACTCAACAACTTTGAAATGGATTTTTGGTTCTACAAAGTTAAACTTAGTCTTATAAAATTACTGACAATAGAAAAAGTATTTATGCTGTATTTGTTATTTGATTTAAATGACACGTTTAACTATTAATTACATTAAAGTCTATTTCACTCACATACAAAACTACCATACCAAAGCAATTGTGCTTGTTTTCTTTTATATTTTTTACATAGAACTCCATCATCCATCCACTTTTAACATTACGAGATTACCTAATAAAGTTGTGGCAGGTGCAGATTAGATTATGGTTGTGTTTGTTTATCTATCTTCCAACAAGAAAGCTAAATTTTATTGGACTCACGATAATAATCCTAAAAAGGGAAAAAATACATTCTCTGATCTTCACTTCGAATTAATATTTTAATTTCTGTTTTGTAGTAACATGTCTCAGTTCTTGTTTGTAGCATAAACAGTGAAAGAAACTGATGTGTCAGAAATTAGAATTGGAAGTCGAAAGCAACAAAGGGCTTGGAACGTGCACGTGCACGTGTTTCACGGCTGTAAGAAAACTAATATATAAAACACAACAACCACTTCATTTTCTTGTCACACAATGTTCTTGTTTCTTATTCATAAATATCTAGATCAAACAAATGGGTTGAGGAGTACTTTTCAAATTCATTAACCAACACACTAACAAAATATTGATTTAAATTAGGTTGAATTTTTATTTTTAATTTTAAACAAAATCTAATCCAATTCAAATTTGAAAAGATTAAATTATACTGGATTAAAATTTTTGAAATTTGTTTCTTTTAAACAATTAAATATCAATTTAATTAAAAAATAATATAACATTTATAAAAATTAATTAAAAGTTCCAAGTAAAACTAATAAATCATGATAATTTTATTCAAATTAATTAATATGTATAAGACCTGAGTTAGGTTGAATTAAATTAGGTCATAAATTAAAATTAAACTAACCTGATAACCCTGGTTAATAAACATGTTTTCTACCTTTTGAAACTCCTGTAGCCTCTTTGATTAACATTATATTAATCACACCCTAATTACAGGAAATTTCAATTACCCGTGAATCTGTACAATCTTACCAAGTCAATGATAATCATTGTCATTTGTTCTCTCTCTAGAGGACTTCTTCAAACCTTAGTTTTCTTTGTTTCGTGTTTGGAACTCACAACATTATTAAGCACAGCAAAACAATGTCCTTTCTGAAAAAGCCATTTATCATATAATTACAAACGTACCCTTCTATTTTCATTTGAATCTTGGACTTACTTACATTGATTTGATTATTCATTATCTGTTTTTCATGTTTTTATATGATAAGTTTTGTTAGTCCCTACACAAATCAATGACATTTGGAAAATATGCCGTTAGCAGTTAAATTAATTTATTATTACTTGGGTTGCAAGTTTAGACTTTAAGTACGTACGATAAGAACAATTTATTGAAAATAGTACATCTATAAGTAAATTTGGCTTTATATTTAAGAATAGTTGATTTCTTAATGATTTGTTTTTCTCTACAAGAATATACAACAATAAAAAAAATTACCAACACAAGTTTCTCGTATTCAAATCATATGTTAGAGTGTGTATTTTATGTTCACTTTTTTTTTTATGAGCAATCTTCACTCTTTTTATTTGGGTTGATTTGATTGATCTCGAAATCCATCCGCAAATTAAGTCCACCTTCCACACAGTGACAAGGAGGCCACAACTACATTTGATTTAACTTGAAAAATGATTCTCAAAGAATTCATTATTGTATGACTTAACATTATCAATTAACCTACAATTATTAAATGACACTAAGGTCCAATCAAAAACTTGTGGATTAAAGCTTTTAGGAAGAGGAAAAAAACTAGGTCTTTCCCATTTGGTGACATAATGATTGATGGAGCATAGCATGGAATTGGTTTTAATAAGCACATTGTAAAGTCACAACAAAAGCAGAAAAAGGAGACTGCAAAAGATTGGTACGGTAAGAGTCAAAGAAAACTCTTCTATTTTGGTTTTGGTTTGCACGCGTATCTATGAATTTTGGGCCCTTTGCGTTTCATATAATCTCAACAACTTTCTCCCCCTGTTTAAATCAATAATTAGCTCTTATTTTCTTTTCTTTACACATTTATTAAGAAAAGTTAAATTCAGTTAAACCAGTATATATATTGTCTTATCTTATTGATGTAAGTGTAGAAGAAGATCATATATTAATACTAATCCGTAAATAATTATCTATATGTAAATTGTCTAGTTTTTTCAATTATCCAATAGTAAAATTCAGCTAATTTCCAATACTTATCTCGTTTTACAATTAGTAGATGAATTTATTTGAAAAAGAAAACTGATATATTATCAGAACATTAAGTATTTCGTATAATACATCATACTAGTGGAGAACTAGTGTACCTAGAAAATTATTTTTTCTAAGAAAATGTAGGGAATTTTACACTTAAGTTCTAATTGAACTCATCAATGGCATGTAGTTTTTTTTTCCTAGCTGTAGAATCACTTGTTACAACGGTTGACGATAAAGTGAATTTAAATATTCCACTTGTGGCAGAAATATGACTATTTTTTTTTTATTGTTATATATTGTTTATCTTAAATAAAATCCAGTCAATTTTATTTTTAAAAGTTTTTTCAGTGGTTATGACATTCACAAATATTATCAGCGATACTTTGTAATCAATAAAATCATTTAAATAAACTCGGTTGTCTATAAATATTGGACACGGATGTAAGGGATAATTAGTAAGTAGTTGTTCATTATTTACAACTATTAAAATAAATGATGGTTAACAGTATTAAAATTCCCCCTAATAAATGTAGAAAAATAACCATTTTGACTATATAATTAAATTTTATGCAGAGAAAATTACATAAACATTACTAAAATTAAGTAACTCTAATTCCTTTAAAATTAAAATTAAACTTAAAACATATAATCAAGGTCTGTCCTTATTCTCGTGTATATGTTGTAACAATTGAATAATATATGAACAGCGAAAAACATTAATTTTAAACAAGTGAAAAGAAAGTATAATCAAAATTTTATAAAACAAATTAAAATAAAATTATATATTCGCGAGCTGTAAAAAAGTAATAATTTATGCCTAATGTTAAATTAAGAATAAATCACGGTACAGTTTACGAACGACGAAATCCAGACTAACACCTTTTACATCAGCACATGCAAAAAAAAAAAATGCTAACAGACTGAAGCAGAACAGAACTTAGATTAAAGTGGAAAGAGATTGGCTTTAATAAAGACTGGGTCGCATGTGTTTTTGTGCGTTGGTTGTCCATGTTTTTGTCAGATGCAGGCTTTTCTCTTACATTTTCCAAACGTTGCAACATTTGGTAATTTCCCCTCTTTTCTCTGAGATCTTGGAATCAATCTTAGGCTTAGTAAAGTGAGATGCATATATGAAACCTTGGATTTTAACTTTTTAGCAGGTTTAATTTGGAAAAGAAAAAAATGAAACAAAGACTAATCATAACATTAGTTAAAAATAAAGTAAGCAATAAATAATACCAAACAAAATAGGTTTATATGCTTTAGTTTTACTTTATAACTGACTCCATCTTATAAGTTTTAAGTGCTAATATCTATATATGGTCACATATAAAGTATATAATCTAAAATAATTATATCATGAATTATATAATTTAAAATTATATTTTAGATTATGTAATAAATAAGTATATAATATAATTTTGTTTAATGTTATGAAATTTTGAATATTTTCTCAAATTATCTAATCTGAAACCATGTCTCCAATTCTATGATCTTAATTTATATTATGTAATCATATTTTAAGTTGTGTAAGTTTATTCCAAATTGCATAGTCATATTCCATATTATGTGATCATGTTTCATATTATACTCCCTGATCATGTTCGAGACTATGTGATATGAAATCATATTCCAAATTACATAATATTGTTTTTTATTACTTAATTCATAATGATATTATAAATTGTATAATTTTGAAAACTTTAAATTAAGTAATATACAATATATTCCGATATATTATTTATGCATCATTTTGTAAATCATGGAGTGTGAAGAGATAATATGGACGTGAAGAAGAAAAAGCAGAAGTTATTTGAAAGCCCATATACAAGTGTTTTGGGCCAGAGCTAGTTTTCATTACATTGATGTTGTACCTCCATAAAAAATATATTTCTAATTATTCTGAAATATATTTTTAGAATACACATTCCAAAATATATTTTCTGTTTTATATTATACATTTCAGAAATTATTTTTGAATTTAGAAATATATTCTAAAATATGTATTTCAGAATATATTTCACATAAAAAATATATTCTGAAATATGAATTCTACAATGAATCTAGAACTTCAAAACAGAATTTAAGTGTATGCTTCTAACCATTATAAACAGTGGAAATGAACCTAAATCAAATAAGAAAGGGATAAACACATGACATTACAACATGTTTTGGTATTTTTTTTTTTTATCATTTTACTTTTTTCGCCAAATATTCCCAAATGTTGAAAGCATCACCGAAAAAAGTAGGAATTAAAAGGAGGAAAGAATTGTCTGTGCCCTTATGGAAAAACATTAATCTGTAGCTTCCTGTAATTATTGTCTATGACTTTTATGAATCTAATTTTTCCGCGATTTAAGTTTTCATAACTTAAAAAATTCACATTTGCTTCAATTCTTACTTTTTTTATAAAATTAGTTTTTTATCCAACTGAAGTTTCCATTTTACATGTTAATTGAGAATTGTATAAATAAATCAAATGTAAAGAAGAAGAATAAGAAATAAACATGTACAAAATGAAATATTCGATCAAAATTAAACAGAAATTGTGGAAAAATTCATAAAAATAACTTATTTTATAAACCTAAAAATATAATAAATAAAATAAACACTGGTCAGTGACCATAGAGAATGTAGAAAGGTCAAGGTGCAGAAGTAGGGAGCATGATATTCCATTTAGTGATGGTTTTGGTGATGTACACAATCTTAAGCCACATATTTGTGGTTTTGCTTCACTTAATTTTCCATTTTCTTTATTCAGAAACGATGAGAGAAAGGCACCAACATGTGGCTGTGAATGGATGTACACACCTTTGAATCTTTGTGGTTCCAACATCTTCAATCATCTATATATATATTTTTATTTTTTTTTCATTTTGTCCACTTCAATCGTCTGGTGTGTTTGAAAAGTCGCTATTTAGATGAAAACAATTGTTTGGTTGTTGATGATTATTTCAAGTGCTCAGCTTAAAGTACTTACAAGTTTAAGTTAAAAGTTTCAAACCAAAAAGAAAAACGCAACAAAATAAAACTTGAAGTTGGAACATCATTCAATTGTTGACATGGTTGTTATGATGGCTTTAAGATCTGAGTTATGTAATTTCTAGGTTGTTTTATATGCTGGATATTGTCATTAAATCTTACCAAAACTAATTTCACACTTAATAGAAAATATTTTAGATTGAATATTAACTCATAAATTAAAATATTTTAATTAATTTTTTATTAAAAGTATTTTATTGAATGCTTATTTTTAATTATTTGTTTACTTTCTCTAACTAGTCAGTCAATTTACTATTTACTTTTTTAATTTTTTTAATTTCTGTGTCAATTTAATTTTAGAAAAGAGAGGATCGAATTGACTAACAAGTTTGATGAAAATAGATAATAAATGAATGAGTTGACTAGTGAATTAAAAATTAAACATTAAAAAGATAAAAATAATAATAAAAGTGTTTTGTTCTTAACAAAATCAAATGATAATATATATAAAAAAATTGAATACCTAATAAAATGAAAATAAAGACTTAATTGAAAATACGAAGTATTTAAAACTTAATTAAACTAATATTTTATTATAAAATAGGTAATTAAAATCATTTTCTAAGTATACTATTAATAAGAATTATTTACTTATCTTATTTAAGATAACTAAGTCACATCAACAATCTATTAATAAATAAAATTAATTTAAATATGTAATTTAATTATGCTTAATAATGTAAACAATTTGTAAACGAAGTTTTATCAAAACTTAAATGATTGGTCTCTTAATTTTACCATTTAGATTATATTTTACATTACACATTATACAAATTCCACTGATTTCTTAAGAAAGTGACGTTTTACAAATTCATTTAATTGTATCTGTACATTATTTTACATAACATCTGCACAAAAACAATTCAAGTGATTTAATCATTCAAACTGGTGTTTTTTTTTTTAAAATATCATAAGTATCTGTTCAAAAGTTATTACTTATGCATTATCATTTATTATTTTAACTGAAATTTTGATATTCATCCATATCTTCAATTTTAATAACTGTATTTTATCTTTATTCTCAATATAAGTACTAGAAAATTTTATATTTAAATTTGTTAGAACTTTTATGTTTTATTAAATAGAGTTTGAATAAATAAATCAATCAAAATTAATTTAAAAAAATAAAAAATAACTATTTTAAAAAATATATAAGAAGGAAGTTCCTAACTTGCATTATGTATAAAAAAAATACTCTATAAATACTTCATGTCCCACCCTTTATTTCTTCAATTTTTTTCTCTCTTTCTCTCTTTACCATCAGACTTTTTCTATGAGTATTTTATTAATATTTTATTTATTTTAAATGATATATATATATATATATATATATATATATATATATATATACATTTTTTATTTATTTTGTGTACTTCTATTTTTTAAGTTATCTTTAACTATATACATTACTCCTTATTAATTTATACTATCATTCAATCTTTCATTAAATTATAATTATATTATTTAATTTATGTTCAGTTATTATAGTTATGTTATTTAATTTGTCTCGTGATTGATCTTCTTAATTAAATTTATATTTATGTTATTTCATTTTGTATACATTAAGTTAATTTTTTGTTATTTTACTGGTGTGTATTATTCTGATTTTTTAAAATTTATTTATTTAAAGTTTTTAATTTGACTCTTACTTTTATTTTTTTTTGTAATTAGTAATAATAAAAATAAATACATATATTGATGGCATGAAACATATTAATTTATCAGTTTTTTAAATTATTTTTCTATTTTCATAATAAATAATATTTCAACTAGTAAGAATGTTATCTTTATAAGATTTTAAGTTAAAATATTCACGTTATTTCTAATTGTAATTTTAATTAGGAATATAAAAGTAGTTTTAATTGTCCCTTCAACCTTCAATTAAGGAATATAAAAGTATTTAAAAAACAAACTATATTGGTTAGGAGTTTGTTCCTGTATCTTCAATAATTTCATATTTTTTAGGAGTTAAGACTAAAAGTTTTAAATACACTTCATCCTTTATTCATTGGAGACACTTTTAAGAATAAAATTGATATAGAATTTGGAATTTCTAAATGGACAATGTTTTAAATGCGATGAACTTTAGTATACTCTTCCAATAGACTTGAAATTAAAACAACTACCATAGCTATAAGTGTGAAAATATACATTTTCTAATGTTTTTATTATTATTTTTATTTTATTAGTTATTTTTTTATCTTTCTAAACTATAAGGAAATTTTGTAAAATAATCAATATATTCAAACACTATAAAATATAAAAACCATCAAATTTATTAAACACACACTTGTGTGTGTATATATATATATATATATTTAATTTAACTAAAAATTATAACATAATACTGTATTTTTATAAAAAGATCAAGTATATTAAACTTAAAATACATTTATTTCAAATTATTTAACATTTAAAATATTTTAGTTTAATTAAACGATTCAAATTTATTAAAGCTGGTATGACGATTTCTTTTATTATTATTATAATTAATTTGTAAAAGATCATCTTAAAAGTTACGAAACATATAGTTTAAAATGAATTCAATTAGAATAATAGATGCTATAAAGTTTATATTATAATATCTAATAATATATTGATGCGCGATAAGTTTATTTATTACTGTAATAATTTTTAAACGTTATAGTTGAAATTATTTTGGATTTTTTAACCGTGTAAAAAATATGTTCATAAGAAAATTAATATATTTCTAAATGCAACTATTTTCATAAATGATAAAAAAAAGCATTTAAATTAGAATAAATTAAACACGCTCAAAATTCTTTTTATTTTTTATTTTTTCTAATCCACCAAAAATATTTGAGCACACATTAAATATTTGATGGACAAATAATAAATGCACAATATAAAGTATAACAATAAATTTCTGCGTTAACTACTTTTTGAAATTTATGTTATTAACATGTGATTAGGGGAGATCTCAGGACAGATAATTTGGCAAATTTTAATTTTAAAAATAATTATTTCGACACCAATTCATGGTTTGTTTGGTGGAATAATTTATAAGAGTTTTTAGAATAGAAAATAAAAATTAAACTTAATTTATGCATAAATTATTTGAATTGTTTTCCTTCTAATAGTAGATAAATTGATTTTAATTTTAAGAAAAAGTTAATCATTTTTTCATATATATATATTTTTCTAATGCTTAGTTTGGTTTGAAGTATTTTTCGACTTCGCATCGGTGTGGGAGTATTGCGCAAGTGATTTTCAGCATATTAATAGAATTGTTAAGGAAGCAGTTAAGAAATTAAGATGATGTGAAGTTTTGAGGAATTGAAGAACAATTGAAGAAGAAGGGTCAAAGAGCATAGAAACAGAATAGATAATGCGAACCATTTGCGACGTTTGCGAGAGCGCCGCTGCCATTCTCTTCTGCGCCGCCGACGAGGCTGCTCTCTGTTCTGCTTGTGACGAAAATGTTCCTTCTTTCTTTCCTTTCTCTTTCAATTCTATTCTTAGCAATTTCCAATTTCATCCACAAATTCATAAATGCATAGAAAACAATTCTTTACTCTTTGCCCTGTTTGCTTGATTGAATTTTGTTTCACTTTTTAAAATACTGCAAGTTTTAATTTAATAATTCGTGTTCCTAGGAGTAAATGAAGCGGAAATTCGCTTGAATGTTGTTTCACTTTGATTTTGATGTTGGGTATTGAGGTTGTTTCAGCTTTCATCTGCAGAGTAATGTGTTTCCCATGAGTTTGGACCTTAATTTTGAACCTGTTTTGGTTTCTTTTTCGTCCTATGTATGTTGGTCTTTCTTTCAAGTTGTGTGTTGTTTTATTCATATTCATTTCTCAGTTTTTCACCTTGTTTTCAAATTGCATTCACTGCCATTTTAGATACCGTTTGTTGTGATGTAATTTCTTACTATCTGTAGTATCACCGGAATGAACTAGTCTACTTTAACCGGTTTCAAAGTGGACTAATCAAATTTGTTACTATACACCCTTGTTTAGATGAATATTACCATAAGTACATGTAGAAAAAGAAACTAAAAAGGAAAGATAATTTGAACTTCTCGCGTAAGCTAAAATCTCCGTATACAGTTATGAAAAAAAAATTCATTTAACTTCTCCAGAAGCTCAAATCTGTAAGTTTAATTTAGCTTATGTGAAGAATTTAATTAATTTATTATTATTATTTTATTTTGTGAGTGCTTGTGGAAAAGTTTATCTAAACAGGGTTTATATCTTCTTAAGATGTGTTTTTGCATCATTGGATCTGAAATGTCTTTGAATTATTATTGCATAGAATCTTGATATGGAGATTTATTCACTTAACAAAGAGGTGACATAAGGACGACAGAGTTGGAAATTGCGACTCACTTGAAACTGGCACAAGAATAAGTTGTTAAGCAATCTAATTGAATTTTATTTTGCCCCACGTGTTTCCTTCGCAAATCTTTTCATGTTGAGTGATGCATTCTACTTGTGAATTTCATATTTTATATTGGATGGAGCAATACTTGCTATGACCCAACTATTTATGTCTTTTGTCAAGTGTTTCTGCTAACTACATTCATGTATAATTTAATGAAAGTACCACTACATTTGCATGCAATTTTTTTCTGACAGCATGTGTTTGTGGTTTGCATTGGATATACAGATCCATATGTGTAACAAGCTTGCTAGTAGACACGTTCGGGTTGGCCTTGCTGATCCCACCGATGTTCCACGCTGTGACATATGTGAAAATGCACCTGGTACTGAGGGTATTCATATTTTTTTTGCAAGATTGTGCATTCTAAACTAACATACAGAAGTTGAATCTTTCTCCCATGTCTTGGAAATTTGTATGTGTAGCTTTCTTTTACTGCGAGATAGATGGTAGTTCGCTGTGTCTGCAATGTGATATGATTGTGCATGTTGGTGGTAAAAGAACTCATGGAAGATATCTTCTATTGAGGCAAAGAGTTGAGGTATGTTTTAGGATGTAAAGAATTATCAATCTTCCTAGCTTCTGAAAAGATAATTTTGAAGTTTATATATCTTGTTTTTGGCCTTTTTATGGCAGTTTCCAGGTGATAAACCTGCCCAAATGGAAGAACTAGGGCTGCAACCACTGGATCAAAATGAATTTAGGAGGGATGAAAGTCAGTCTCTCAAGCTAAAAACAAGAGATAGTCAGCAGAATCACAGTATCTTACCTGTTCCAAGACAAGAAAATAACATTGATGGTCATAGAAAAATTGATAAAAAGTTTATTGATCTCAACACCAGGCCATTGCGGTTAAATGGACCAACACCAAACAACCAGGTAGTTATTTTTCCCATTTCTACATTGACTTATTTGATAAACAAAAAGGTTGTGACACTTATTTAGTTGCTGAATTAACATATAATCTAATTCTTAAGGAACAAGGTATGGATATTTTAAGAGGCAATAATCATGAATTTGCAAGTGTGCCGCCAGTTGAATCCTACAAACAAGGGGCTGAGAAGCAATAAAGGTACAACACATACAATGGGCTGAGGCAGCTATAGAAATATAATGTTTATTCAATTTTATTTTACACTTTTGACCTTGTTTCTGTCTGCTTAAAAGTTTGAATTGTTTGGCTGCAGCCAAATTGTGAGGGAAAATATTTATTTTCATATGGATGGGCTGCATAATCGGGGTCGCTTAAAGTCGATGGTATATACCAAGTTTTCTTGAAGCAGCTTATGTTAACTACATCCTTAACATTTTTGGTTTCTTAAACTTAGTCTGACAGCAGAGGAACTGTTGGTCATATAACTTGATGATATTTTCTTACATTTCTACATATTATATATGATTAAACCCTCAAATTGTTTAAATCTGCTGACTTCAGTTTCTGTACTATGTTAAAAGGGACTGTATGCAATGCATTGGTTGAAGTAGACTTAAGAGTTGTATGATGATGATGATGATGATGATGGGGTGGTTTGTATTGGTACCTATTTGGTAACATTTGGAGCACCAACCACGCTTCATAAATCAAAAATAAAAAGGAGTTTAAAGTAACATTATTCTTCATTTATGAAACTGTAATATTTCGTTACAATGGTGAAAATACTTCAAAGAAAAAGTGAGATGATAAATAAGATTTCATTCATCTAAGAGGCAAATAGAACGGAAAAATTAAAAATAAGAAGATGATTGTTGCAAGCACAATCTCAAAGACAAACAAAAAATATTAAACCTCTTTTATTTATTTTTATATAAATATTGACCTTATTTATGTTTTAAAGAAATGAAATTTGCCTCTCTTATTTTATTTAAAAATATCATATTAATTAAAACTTGAATAAAAAATTAAAGTTTTAAAATATAAAAATATTTTTTTATAATTTTTTAATGGTTTATTATAATTTAATGTATATTATGTTGTCGCTGGATTATAATAAAAAAATATGAAAGTTACATTTAAGAAAACATTATTCCAATATAAAATTAAATGTATAACTATAAAATATATAATTAAATTTACTAGGTGAATTTGTAGTTACTTTTCATGGGCTGTGCTCCATGCTACTTACTTTTTCTATAATTGTAAAATAGACATTCAACTCATTTGTGATTTTATAAATTGCATTAATATCTTTTTAATATTTATTAAAATTACACTTACCTCTTTTAATTTTAAAATAAAACATTTACTCACACTTAAAATAAAAAATTACAAATAAAAGCTTTTAAGTATAAAAGTTATATATTCTTTTACAAACAAAAGATTGGGTTTCACATGTTGTCTTTCTCAACGACCTTCCTACACCTTCAAGCCTTCTTAACATACCTCCAAAATTTTAAAATATTCTAACACTTTTTTTTCGCAATTATTGTTTTATTCCTGAGAGGTGGAGGGACGGCAGAAGAGTAGTGGCATGGCACAGTAGTGGTGCAACATTGTGTGAAGTAAGTTTCGGGTTGGGTTCGATATATATTACGGAACAAAACTTTTAGAATACATTTGTGATTTTAAAAATGAGTTATAGAACGATAGATTTAAGAATTTATTTTAGGTTTTTTAAATAAGTTACAGTTCTAGAATATGCTATTCCTATTCTGAAAGTTATTTTTTATTAACATTTAATTATGAAATTGGATGTTTTGAAACTGTTTTCTACATCAGAAACACAATTCCAAAACACTTCCTTCCATAATTGAATTTTTGTTAAATTGTAAAAATTTCTAAATTGTAAAAATTATAAAGAATTCTCTAAATATTTATCATTCAATACATCATACGTATTTCAAATACTTATCAAATATATTATTATTAATAGACAAGAGAGCCAAAATGACAAATGCACCCCAAAACAGAATGACTAGAAGTGTTTGGAGGTGGGGCACACCAATGGAATGAGAGGATGAAGATTTAAGATTCAGGGGTATTTCCGTCTTCTCTTATTATTTTAAGGATATTTTGAATAACTTGGAAATTTTTGGGATGCCTCTGCAGGAGGAAGCAGTCACGACCCAATTAAAATTGATCCACTTCTACCAAATTTTGACCCAACTTCTTTTTGTGAGCCTTTGAGACAGAAAAATAACTATTTTGACACTTCTGCACCTAAGCAACTGCTGTCCTTTCGTATCAATTAAAAATTATTAAAGGCGTTCCCTATTACTCTTGTTAATTAGTTAAAATTTATTAAAAAAGTATAAAATCAGACAATAATAATTAGTTAAGTTATAAGATTTATTAATTTTGTATTTTTAATAAATTTTAATAAACGGAAAACAATATTAAATAATGTATCATAACATTTCTCAAGTTTTAGCTGATTAAAATTTATTAGAAATTATAAGATTTTAACATTCTCCAGTCTCTTTTTGTTCTTTGCAGGTTTAACCACTGCATCTTCTTCTTTCTCAACGTGCTGCCTCCTCGCCACCGAATCCTCCTCCTCGCGCCGCGCCGCGCCGCTGCACGGACCCGCGGACCGCCGTCTCCTCATCCTCTCCGCCCCTTTCCTCTCTCCACCTTTCACGGCCCCTCCGCCAGAACCGTCCGCTGTATGATTCTACTTTTTGAAACTCATTTTTTCCCCTTTTGCTTCCCATTGAATGATTAACGACATTGACTAGTCACTCGTAACTTGCTAAGTCAAAAAAGGGGAAAATCACTTCGATCGGTAATTACATTCTTTCCCATTCCTTCATTTGCTGCAAACAGTTTATGAATTTTATTAAGTGTTGTATGTCTTGCTGTTTTCTCACTATCTGCAAATTTTATGTCTGTGGCAAGGTGGAACGGTTTTCCGTATGTCATTTTGGGTCTGCTAAGAAATTCTCAATGAGCTAAAATTAATTCATGCATTGTTTTAACTTACAGAAAAAAAAAATAATAATTTCATGTTTTCTTAATTTTTCCATTACAAAATTACTTATGGAAAATTTTCCTATAAACAGGCCCTTACTTTTTTCAACGATGCAGTCTGATTGATATATATGGGCATTAGGATGTATATAAGGCATTGCACTTCATGGTATATAAGATAAGGTGCATGCTTTTTGACATTTTTGCATTTACTTCTCCATAGGGGTTTTAACAGAAAAACAATGGCAAGTGCATTGGTTAACAGAGTTGAATCTGTTCGAAGCTCTCCTTTACTAAGGTCTCCGTTCAACTTCTTGAGAGCTTTGAGCACTTCTTCCTCTTCTACTTCTTCTGCTCAGAGCCCTAAGAAATCCAAGCGAAGAAAGAAGAAGAAGAACTTGTTTGAGGTGGCTCAGTTCTTACCTAACTGGGGAATTGGCTACCACATGGCCAAGACTCACTGGAACGAGGTTTCTTACGAGATCACTAAACTCAATCTGTACAAGGTGCTTCTCTTTCGATCCTCAACCTTTTTCTTGTCCTCCTGTTGTCTTGTATCGGGTTTCAACTATTTCAAATTGTATTTTACAATGATTTATGCCTCTTCTTTTCTCAGTTCTCACAGGTCTATTTCTTTTTAACTTTATTTTACTTGTTTTTGCAGGATGGAAGGCATGGAAAAGCATGGGGAATTGCTCATAAAAATGGTTAGTGTCATAAGTAGAAGTGTTTTTGACTTTTGGATATTCTGTGTTTATCAATTCTGTGTGCAGCAGAGTCTGTTGAAGGCACTGATAATCTTGTTTGCAGTGCTATTCTCCTATGATAGTGTAGGCTAGGCTAAGAGTGCATTTCTGAATTCTTAAACAAGAATTGCCTCGATGTTCATTTAGGATAGTCAATCTATTGTTGACATTTATCAATCTATTATAAACACTTAACAAACTAGGTGATAAGCGCAGAGTTTTCCATAAACAATAAGAATTTAGGTTATTGAAAAATTTAGGGAGTTTTAATTGAGGACTAAGGAGTTGTTTGAATTTCATCTGATGGGTAAGTTTCATTGCCTTTTTGAGTTGCAAATTAAAATACGCGTTCTTCTGTCAATTACGATATACCATGTAGAAAGTAGAAATTGTTTAACTGATACTTCGTTCTCTGTCCATGCTTGTCTCTGTTTAATAGCAATATTACTTTTCAGTGTTTCTAATCATGCTGCGGTGCTTTTGTATTCTCAATGGGAATTTGTAGTTTTGATTTGAGTTGATTTATGTTGTTTATGTATTCACATAGCAGGTTCTGTTAAGAGTTATTTATTATTCAATTCAGCATACCCAGTCCTGTCTGGCACGATACCAAATTGATTCTTTATTATGCTGGTCCCTTGTCTTTAACCAAAACTTCTCCTTTAGATCTTCAGTCACTAGTTGAACACCCAAAAATTCGAGTAATTCTCCATTTTATCCGTTCTAACAGCTACTGAAAACAAGAATTTAAGCACATTTTTATGAATTTTGATAGAAGTGTTTGTTTGACATTTCTAAAGGAATATCTTTAACATTGATGTGGTGAAGAGCCCTTGGAGAGTGTTTAACGCTTATTGTGAGCTTGTAAGAACATTTGAGAGGATTGAGCTTGTGTGGATAAGTACGGATAAATGAAGCCACATGCGAAACTCCATTACCTTTGCATGTCTCGGTGTGAACTTACTTTGTTTGTTTCATTCATGTTCCATATCAAATTAATTATGATCTCAGTTATATAAATCACATAATTTTTTCTTATTTGACGATGTAGTTTCTGTTGCTTGTTAGAACTTAGCAACTTTATTTGATAAATTCTCAGAATATTTTGTGAAGCATATCAAATTAATTATGATCTCCATTACAAATCACATATTTTTTCTTATTGACAATGTAATTTCTGTTGGTTGTTAGAACTTGACATCTTTATTTGATAAATTCTCGGGAGGTTTTGTGAAGCATAATGTACTTAAAATAAAGTATAGATTGTTTGAAGCATTGTGTAAATACCGAAGCATTTTTTAGTACTTGTTTTCTGGCTTGATTTGATATCGTACAACTAATTGCAGGCTTGCCATTAGCAAATGCTCCAAAAAAAATTAGCGGAGTTCACAAACGCTGTTGGAAGTACCTATCTGATATTGTAAAAGCATCAGAAAGCTCAACAAACTTAACGAGTCCAACAGATAGTGGCTTAAAAGTTGAAACTGAAGCAAATTGATTTCTAGTGACTTTGTTCAGGTCTTTCAATTGGTCTAGTTGTTTTCGACCATTGTAGATTTTCTAGTCAATCTCGCAATATTCCTTGCGGATTCTGCAAGGTGCTTAATTTTGTTTTATATTTGTTATAATTAAATGAACTTGCGAATATGAAACGTGCTTGTAGGTAGTAATCTGGCTGCATTTGATTCTCACTATATTTTGTCTGAGTTATTTCATATCCATTCTAATAAATCACCGAATCTATATCTTTAGCAGATTAGTTATTAATTGTGTGTTGATTGTAAATGGGGACTTAGTATAAACACAATTTGGTGCCATATTATCCTTCAATGATGCTCATTTAAATTTATCACGTAGATGATGTAAGTGCTTCTCTAAAGCTAAGGTGAACTTGCAAGAACAAACAATTTTCCAAAATGAATTATGGAATTTGTTATCAAGTCACAAAGAATTAAGACAGACGGAGACTTTTCGATAGTTTACATGAGATGATGATAAGGATTTAAACTTGATAGTTACTATTTAAATTATGTGCCTTTACATTTCTAGCACATAAAAAAAAACATCTTGACTTTATGATACCCTTAGATCAACCTCGTCAACTAATTAATAACAATCAAAGGACACTAATGTCAACCTCATTACATCCCATCTTCGTGAGCTGTTATTCTAAATACAAAACAATTAAGAAGACAATGAAAGAAAGCCATAAATATTTGAAATTACTTAACAGAATACAAAATATTTTTGTTAAATAATTTGAAATCGCATCCACAAGCATAGGTTAATTATTAACTTAATATTACCAAGCTACAATATTTGATTTCTTTTCACTTATTCTTTTTCATCGGGAAATTCAAGCAATCTTAAGATATCTGGAAATTCAAGCAATCTTAAGATAACTGTTAATTAGGCCACAATTCTTTTATTATTGTGCTGGAAATCAAATCCCTAATTAATAATCAAATACTTATCACTACATCAAAAGTTATAACACTTAATTTGACAATTGATGTCACTCACATGTTTCAGCAGAAATTTATTTTATTGATCACATATGCATACCATTCATCATAAATTAGGTTTATTTGTAAATTTAAGCTGAATTTTTCGTAATCATAATTGAGGCTAAAATTTTTTATTGAAGATGTCTTCTTGCTAACTTTGTCACGTTTTATCTTCCTAGGGCGTTAAAAGTTGTTTGTTCTTGAGCCTAAGCAAAGAAGAATTCACGTTCTTTTACAAAGGAATAGGGGTCTTGTTGGTAAGTTTGAGTCCATGGGAACGAGTTTTTTCAGTTCTCAAACTATTTCATAATGAGGTTTTTCATCAGTTGCCGAGATTAAACCATTTTGTTATATATGGGGACACATTCAAGTACACAACTCATAGCAAAAGGTTTATTAAGTTGTAAAGGAACATGTAAACCATAAACAAAAATAGTCTCCAAGACTATAAAAACAGTACATTTTAGACAAAGTAGTCTTCCACTTCATCCTCCGTCAACACCTACTGCAATGCAACTGCTGGTGTTGCTGCCTAACATGTATCATATGCACTAGAAACATCTTAGTAGGAGTAACCTTTGACGAACAACTCCTTCTTGGCTTCCTCAGATTCACCCTCACCAGTGTACTTTCCAAGCTGAGCCAGTGAGTTGGACTTGGCACGGAAAAGAAGAGCATCTTGTGCTGCCTTCACTTTATCTGGGCTCCCTCCCCATGTCTTCAAGGCAGTGTTTTGGAGGGCTCTGGCATATGAGAATGACACGTGCCACGGGTTTGGAGATTGGTTCATGGCATTCAAATTGAGGGTAGCTTCAACCTCAGACTGTCCACCAGACAAAAACTGCATAACACAACTTTGGTTAGCACATAAAAAGTATTAAGAAGTGGACTTTTAATCTAACTCAATTTTACAAAATTCGCTTGGAAAATGAAGTTTTTATTTATTTATAAATTATTAAAAGGACTGATCTCTGATCTAACAAAAAGAAAGTTAACAATGCAAGGAATGATGCATTTGGCAGGGTCACTTACCATAATTCCAGGAACAGCAGGGGGGATTCTCCTGTGAAGGAGCTTGAGGGTGTAGTCAGCAACTGTTTGAGGACTCACCTTCTCCTTGGACTCAGCACCAGGTGTAACCATGCTAGGCTTCAGGAGAATACCCTCAAAAAGGACATTGTTCTCAGCAAGGTAGAAGAAAACCTCTGCCCAGACCTTTTGGGCCACTTCAAAAGTTCTATCAATGTTATGCTCCCCATCAAGCAAGATCTCTGGCTCCACAATTGGGACCAATCCATTGTCCTAAAACCATTAAAAGAAAACATTTTGACCCTTCAGAATCAGTACAAATATATAGCTCCTCTTCCTAGGCTTTATACAAAAAAGTATCCCATTACTATAAAGTGTAGCTCTAAGAAAAAAAAATCAAAACTTGAGTGGTTTTTCTCACCTGGGCAATTGCAGCATAGCGAGCCAGACCCCAGGCTGCTTCCTTAACAGCCAGAGCAGAGGGACCGTTGGGGATGCTCACAACAGTACGCCTAAAATGGAGTTATGGATTGATATGATGAAAAAATGAGCATGATATGTAGCACAAGAAAAAAAGGGCATAAAACTATGAATGATTTTGCTGCCACTGCAAAAGGGCAATGAACACTCACCATTTGGCGAAACGGGCACCTTGCTGATAGTATGCAGCTGAGCGAGAGGCAAGACCATCCAAACCTTGGCACCATGACTCATCGTTGGAGCCAGCAAGGGGAACCAAACCCTGTTGTCTCAAGCACATAAACCATGATTTAAAAGCCTCTATTTTAGTTCAACATCGAGATTTTCACTATTGTGAACTACAAAAAAAGCTAAGTAGTGTTTATGTGAGACGTGAATCATCTTTCTATATGGACACGAACAATATCTGAATGATAGTAAAATTAAGCATAAGTACATATCATATAATACTAATTCTTTTCATGGCTATTTTAGGTGTTAGTAACTGCATAGTAAAGGAAGCAAAGGGTGGTTCCAAAATTCTTACCTTGTCGACCTTAATACCAGGAACAATGTTTTGCTCGATGAGCACATCCACAATCTTCTTGCCATCAATGGTGGATTGGTAGAGAGTTTCCTCAAAGAGAATGGCACCAGAGATGTATTGACCAAGCCCTGGAACTGTCACAAGGAGGGTACGGTATGCCTGGCGGTTAGCTTCAGTATTCTCTAGCCCAATTGAAGCCAAACGCTTCCCACAGGTAGCATTCGACTCATCCATGGCCAAAATACCCCTCCCTGGTGAAGCCACGGTTTTCTGTTTCCACACGCAGCAAAACATTATTCGCATCAACAATGTCAAAACCATACTTTGGAACCAAACAAGAACAACCACAAAAAAGATTTACCTTCTAAAGTAAAAAAGAACACCCTTTAGAAAAGAAAGTGAAGTTACATTCACTGATTACAATATTTTCATAACCACAATACTTACATAATCTCATGTGTGACAGTTATAAGTCATAACTATCATTTCAGCTGGGCTAAGAAGGAATCGGAATATGGGTGTGTGAAAGTTTCAATTTTGTTGCTTTTAGTATCTACCTGGTGTTGTTTAGATAAAACTTTCCACAAGAACTAGAGAAAAAGGTTATGCATTTAGCTTCTACAAGCTAAAATATTGAAGAAGTTGAACAGAAAGAAGTCATATAAAAGTAATTAATTTTGTTTATTATCATACCGCGGTCTTAACAAGCTCATCAGCATAAGAACCGGCTCTGATGGTGAGGGCAGAAGGGGTGGTGGGGCTGCATCTGACAACTGAGGCAGAAGGTTGGCGAAGGGTTTGACCCTTCACCCACTCAGACTTGTCAAGAACAAGTGAAGACTTGAGCAGAGAGGGTGATGCAGAGGCCATGGTTCAGTGCAGGTCTTAGCACTTCCACAATCTTATCTCCTACAGCAACCTTTGTATAGGCCTCTTTACCACACATGCAACGTTTTCGCTTCATTTATAGTTCTCAAGTGATGTCTCATATGAGGCTGCTGTGAGCCAACCTATCCTCACATGACATGTGGATGATAACTCCAGCTTCCTTCCCACTCTGCAATGCCATTTCGTGGTTCAAATGGATGGTTTTTTTCTCGCCTTGTAAAAATGACTTAGAAAAAAGAAAATGCAACATCGATATTATGTGCCATTGTGTTACTTCGTGACAAATGTATAACATGCACCAAAAAGGGTACCAATTATTGTTGTCTGTAGGGGGAGGAAGCGATGAAGCAAGTATGAGGTTATTATTTACCTTGTCGATTAACTGTTTTGTCTCCTTCTCATTGGTTTATGGTGTTGGTTCAATGATAGGGTGTTGTGAGGTTGAGGTAACGATGTCTCCAGATCATGCCTTGTCAAGGGCTCCTTGTAATTATGCCTTCTTCCACTGCCCCACATCTTTTAGTGACCTAATTAACTCATATATACACATAAACTAATTAAGAGTTTCTTTTATCTTATTGAAAAGAATATGTATTATCTCTAGAGCCAGGTTGGGCTTTATCCTATGAGTGATACTAAAATAAGAGATTTTGCATCTTATCCAAGAGAATATGTTTAGAAGAGTTTTTTTTTTCCCGTGTAATAAATATAGTGGTTCTATAACATGTGAATAGGAGGTAGGTTTATACCAGAATTCCAACCCTACTGTTTCTAGTACATGGCCAACCAATAGTGAGCATTAACATTTATTATGCATTACTGGTCATTAATTAGAATTCTTAATAGTTTATTTTAATTTTTCTATTGGATTATTCGTTTATATATGTAATTCGTTGCACTTATTCTTTATTATACAAATGCAATTGAGCAGTGGTTAATAAGTAGAATATGATAATATCTTTAGATAGGAAACTTGGAGAAAGTAATTGTTTTTAGAGGAAATTTGAATTGTTTAATGACAAAATATGTTAAATTAGTAATTTGATTACTTAAAATGAAATAATTTTAAAATTTATCTAAAAAGTAAATTCATATAACTTCTTCCGTAGTCTCTTGTTAATTTGATTTTGGTTGGGTGTTGTAAATTTGACAAGGACCGATATATTGTTGGTTTAGTTGAGATTCTAGTATCATAATTTCCATATTTTTTTATAAATGTAGACAAATATTTCTTTTATACTAAAGTTGATAGTGTTCGTTTGTTTATTAACATCATCATGACTATTAGTTATTTATAATTAATGTTAATATTAGTTAGAGTTTTCTTGATATTAGTCAATGTTCTTTTGGACCAATATTAATTAAATTTATTGTTTAGACAATATAGATCGAGATTATTTATAGATCAACACTAGTTAAGATTTTTCCATCCAACATTTGGGAGGACAATGAGCTATTTATTAACCAACATTACTTAAAAGTTTTCTTATTAATATCTGGACGACTGATGTGGACTGTAAATTTTTCTTTTAAGGGGAAGAGTTATTTTTTATTTATATTATTATGATTACTTTTATTGTTGTTTTACGCCATTGTTAGTTGCAAATTTTTGTAGTTCAATATTAAAGTTTTCTTATTTAACGTCTGAGAGACTATATTTTTTTGACAGATATAACATAGACTTTGAATTGAGGATTGTGTGTGTATGTGTTTTTTTTATATCAATGATTACCTTTCTTATCAAGTACACTAATGATATTCTTTGTCAATAATTTATTAAGAATTTTTTAATATTAATTGAGAAAAATTTTGGCCAACATTAAATTGGTTCTATTTTTTCTAATGTTAATTGGAGAAATTTTTTAGTCCACGTAGATAGAAAAGTTGACACAAAAGTAACCTAACTAACTGCATGTTAGAATTATTGATCAATCTCTACCTAAATAATTATGGTTGACATTTATTGAAAACTATATCTAGAAAAAGTTTTTTTTTTCAATCTCAATTGAAAAAATCTTAACTTTGATTAAAAAATAACATCAGAATTGACTAAAAACTATCATTAAAATTGATATTTTGTAATTATAAATATTCATTTACTATATTAATATTTTTTTAATTCGATGCTAACTAAAATGCTTTATCCGAAAAATAAAATTCAATAAATTAGAAGGTGAATTTTACTTAGAATCTTTTCCTTGAAAAGATTTGTCATTCTAAAAATCTTCGAATAGTTTAATTTTTAAATATTGATGACTTTCAGGTTCAGGTTTTACTAGTATTACAGCAGAGACATTCAGCTTCAGGCAGTAAGTGGGTCTAATTCTTGAATGCGCTTGGTGCTTCCATTTTTCTGTTTTTTTCCCATTAACTTTTTCTCATGGAATATTTCATGGGCCTCTATAGAGCTAGCTTGTGTATCCACTTATCAACTAATATTCGAGGTCCTTCCTGCACCTACATGCTTTTCTCCCTGCACCTCCACAATTTCAAAATTACCAACATACCCATTTAAAATTTATATCATGTTTTTCTCCCTGTACCTCCATAATTTTAAAATTACCAACATACCCATTTAAAATTTATATTATGAATTATACAATCTAAAATATAATTTTTAGACTACACAATCCAAAATAAAAAAAAAAATTATATTCTAAATCATATAATATAAAATATAATTTTTTCTATTTTAGATTTTATAATTTATTTTGTATTCTTAATTATATAATATAAAATACAACTTTTTATATTCTAAATTATACAATCAAAATTATAAAAAATTGTCGTCTTGTATTCTGAATTACAGAATTCAAAATATAACTTTTTATATTCTAAATTACACAATTTAAAATATAAAAAATTGTGAAATTCAAGAAGATAGCGTAAATACAACTGAAAAGATGAAGAAAAGGGTAAAATAGTACTTTTATATATCCTATAGAAGTGCAAGAAGAGAGTATGGAGGTGCATGAAGAAGTCCTAATATAGATGTTCATTTCATCAGGTTCTCCAAAACTTCCGTGACAGTATCAAAGAAACATCTCTTTCAGCACACTCATTATGTTTTCCTCAGCACAAGTAGTTTACATGAAAAATAGACCTATCATCAATGATATGAATAAGAGCAAACTGGAATCTAAGAACCGCTGAAAGAGAAAATTTAATTAATTCCATCTGTGATTTTTATACATTCACATTGTTCTAGATCGGACCAAGCTACTTCATTATTCTGTTTCATTTTGTTTTTAAATAATGATTCTCTCAATGTGTGAAGAAATCTTGATGTCACCCATTCAGAGGAATAAAAAACGGATCAAAATTGAAACTACAATCCTTATAAAGCATTGCACATATAACTTACTTTACACTGACAGCAGAATTAAGAACTACGGTTTCTTCACATAACGTCTTTTCCTGTACTTCCATAACTCATCCTTTTTTCTCTTGGGTTTCACAACACCCATCTCACTTCTAACCACACCAATCAAGGATCTTCTATCTGTTCTGTTTTTTATTGCAGCTTTAACATCAAGAATTTCCCGAAGCTTCTGGTAAGACTTGGCATCCATTACCTGACCATTTTTCACCATCTCCTGGTGATAAAAGAATGCCTGTGCAAAATCTCGAACCCGGATAAATGCATATATGATAGTTGAATATGTCACAGAATCTGGCTTTATGTTACGATCTGCCATCTCTTCCAACAACTCGGGAAGCTTTGAGTGTCTCCCTCCTCTTGCATATGCATTCATCAGCATATTGTATGTCAACAATGTTGGATGCAATCCAAGTTTCCCAAATTGAGATATCACATCTCTTGCTTCCTTGTAGTGACCATGTTTGGCAAAACCATCAACAAGAGTGTTGAATGTCACTCTTGTTACTTCAACTTTCTCCTTCCTCATCAACTTCCATATTTTCATTAGTGTTTCAGTATCACCAGCTCGTCTAAATGCATCTAGTAAAGCAGTGTAGGTTTCTATGGATGGTTTAACACCTTCCCTTTGCATGTTTTCAAATGCTGCATAAGCTTTCTCATGCCAGCCACTAACTGAATATGCATGGATCAGAGCTGTGTAAGAATGTGAAGTGGGTTTGATGCCATCTTTCTTCATCTTCAAGAATGTATCTGCAGCCATGTCACTCATCTTTTTCTGCTTCCCATATGCACTGACTAGACAAGTGTATGATTTGGCATTTGGCTTCAACCCAAGATCCAGCATTTCCGCAATCAGCTTCTCCACAATCTTAGGCTGCTTTTTTCTGCTGTATGCGTACATTAGAATGTTGAACGTAGCTTCAGTGGGCTTAATCCCTTTGGCTTTCATCTCAACAAGAAGGCCTTCAGCTTCTTCTACAGAGTTTGATTTACAATATGCATCCATCAGGGTGTTGTAGATAATAGCATTTGGAGAAACCCCTTTCTTCTCCATTTCAGATAGAATGATGAGAGCTTCCCTCATCAAACCCTCAACACAAAATGACTTTATGAGTGCACCTAGGACTATTTCACTCCATTTGACTCCTTTTCCATTCATTTTTTCAAAAAATTGCCATGCATCTTTTGCACTATGGCCGAGTTTTCTCATAACAATAACCAGAATAGCACACGTCACGTGATCCGGCAGAATATTATCCGCTTCCATTGACTCATACACTTTCCAAGCATCTTCATACCTAAAACAATCAGGTAGACTTCAGCAATAAACTCTTACAATAGGCGGTATTTTAGAGAGGGGTGAGGCTGCTCTAAACATTTGTCAAAGTAGGGAGAGATGAAACAGCTTTGGTTGTTTTACGTTGTTTTCCATACAATTATTAAATATCTTAATCATAAACAATATTTAAGTTTACACAGTTTTATGTTTGGAAGCAACCAATACAGCAGAGGTAATTTGTAACATCTTAATTCTCTGACAAGTACCAATGAAGTTAAATAGATTTTATAGTTGTTCATAGGACTCTTAATAACAAACCTAGAAAAAGAGAAGCCCAACAGGTAAAGGAAAGGACTTCCATCCATCTGCATTACGGGAAAAACTGACTGGTGTTAAGAGACTAGGGATTCTTTCAATCAATGGAAAGGCTGCAATAACCAACACCTAATTAATTATCTGGTAAGGTATATTTTTACCCAAACAAATAAAATTACATATTTTTCCCAATTGGACTGGAGTGAAAATACAGAAAAATTATACAAAATAAAGTAATTTACAAAACAATATACTTCCAGTTCCACCTTTGAATAATATACAGTAGCAATGTTTCCCTAACTCTATTATTAATATATCTAAGAAATAAACGGATAGCCCATCAAGAGAACTTGCATAGAATATGCAACCACATGAAATTCATGCTGAAACTGATGTGCTACTACAGTTAATATTCATCTCATATCATAGCATTGTCTGGTTTATTGTAATCATTGCTCAGAATTCCAGGTAGAGATGATCCAATAAGTAGTTTCCAGTGTTCAGTTGAAACATAATTCAGAAATGACATGGTTTATACCACTGCTTGGATAACAAGCCTGTGGTACCTTGTTCATTTCCTTATTTTCCACGATCATTACAAGAGTTATATTATATCACTGAAACAAATGAACTAGTAAACAAGTTAATTAATTAAACGTGTATCATTCTACCTAAGCAAAAGTAACAAGCTATTTTACTTGCATTTGCATGCATTTTGCAATAAATTTTTACCTGCCACTGGAAAGAAGGCCTGAAATTGCGGCACTGTAAACATGAGCATCTCTGAACTCCTTGGTGGATGGTAAGTTTGAGAACAAAACCATCAACTTATCAGCCATCCTTGCCTTCCCCAACAAAGGAAACAACACAGTGCAAGCCCGAGGTGTCACCAGTGAAGGTTCCTGCGACCTCATCCACTGAAAGAAATACAAACAAGACACCATAAGGTTCTCCTCCCCAAGTGATTGCAAAATCTCCCAACACTCTTTCTCACTAACCCTTCCTTCGTATTCAACCAAACACTCCTCCAGAGTAAGATTCTGTGGCAAATTCCTTGCAAGCTGAACAATCTCCCCCACAATCCCCTCAGGTAAAGGTAAACCCTTTTTCTCACACACTGTTTCGTTCTTTTCTTCATCCAACAAAGAACCATCCTCCAAACCCGTTTCAGATTCTTCTTCAAAAGGGTCACTGGCGTCAGAAGCAAGGTGCCATGATATGCGACGGTTCTTCTGAAGCGACAAACTTCCTTCTTTTCCCGGGTCTTGGAAGGAAATCGCAGCGCGGGTTTTGAAGAATTTATAGATTGGATCATCTGGGTCGCGAGCTTGTTCTTTTTCTTCTTCTATTGTTTCTATGACCTCTTGTTCTTCTGGTTCTGGTTCTTGTTCTTGTTGGAGATATGGGAGGAAAATGGGGGTTGGTGAAGAGTGGATGGTGTTGGAAGGTGATGCACAAAGACAAAGGGTTTTGGAGATTTTGGAGCGCGAAAATGGTGTTGGAAAAAAAGGTTTTGAAAGAGTATGAACATGAAAATGGTGTGAAATGGAAGAAGACGGAGATAGTGTGTAGTGTGTGAGGTTGAAAGCCATGGCTCTCTGAGAACGCACACAAAGGTTATCTTCTTCCCAAAGCTTGCTGATTCCTCACATGATTATTCCCTTTCTCAGGTTCTGCACTGTGTCAAACAACAGAGCGCATAGAAATTGCAATTTTGTTCTTCCTCCAATTTTCGTTTCTTAACTTTTTATATTTCAAAAAGTCTATAATTTTACTTTAGGGTTTATATATTTATTTTTTTCATTTGATTTAATGAAATTTTAAACACCACATATTTACTTAAAAGCACAATAAGAAAGTACTTTAATTAATCAACATAAAAAAAGTAAAAAAATAAAATAAACATTAAATAAAAGTTATTACTTTAAAAATAATAAAACTAAAATCATAAAAAAATAAAAATTGCAGATAAAAATTATAATTTAACCTAACATTTTTTAAAATATTAAAGAAAAACTTTTTTCAAAATATTTTAGAAAACATGTAATCAATAATATTTTTTTATTTAGAAACGATTAAATAAGAGTCATTTCATTTTGGCTATAATTAAATTCATGAAAATTTAGGGTTTAGGGTTGATCTATCCAACTTCTAATGGTTTTAGTTGTTTAGACAGTTTTGAATGTATTTAATTTGATACCAATCTTAATTATTTAAAGTATAGCTAGCAAGTATGAAAGTTAATTTCTGACTCAAGTTAAATTCTGATTATAACTATTCTAAATATTTCAAACCCACCTAAAGATACGTTCGTGAAATTTGGGGAACCTTCGTAGAAAAAAAAGTTTCCATCACTATATAATTATACACACAGCACTTTAGTTGGTCAGTGGTGGATTTGTTGCGTTGACGAGAGCACAGGTAAGAGTTTTTTTTATCTTTTCTTCTCAGTTCCATAGTTCATTCACTCGTGTATGTCTCTATATTCATATTCTGTTAGCATTTTCTGTAAAATCTTCAGCATGCTTCCATTTCATCGTTTATCCATAGTTTCTTCAATCCAACCTACGGTTTTAGACTTTCGGACCGAACCCTAAATTCTATTTATTATATTACATGAAGCTTTTTTCTTGTATCTTGATTGCATTCCTGTTGAAGCAGAAGTTCAGGTTGGCTTAAATTATCATTAAACTAAATAAATAGAAATTATTAGCCTTCATGGTTTTATGTATGCTTGTGTAGTATAGATAAAGATAGGTTTTAACAAGATTATTAAACTGAGAATTTACCTAAATTCCTGGAAATTCCATAAATTTGTGAAGTTTACTTCATATGAAAGTGATATGGCTGTGTGTTTCAGTGGATTGGAAATTAGTCATATTGTACCTGCCAGTTAGTCACTCGTTTTGAAATATATACCTTCTTTATCTGTTGAAATATTATACCTGATCATTGACTCTCGCACAGGCTCAGAATAATACTGAAAGCTGTGGCAGTGTAAATATCTAGCAATGGTTGATCTCCATAACTTGACTTGTCAAACCTGTAACAGCGTGGGTCTTGGTGATGGCTCTGATGGCTTTTTCTACTGCCTTCGATGTGGCTCTCAATATGAGGATGTCATGGACACTGCCGTCGATGACGATGATCTCTTCAATAAGGGAGAAACCGGTGGTGGTGCTGTCTACATGGCTAGTCACCAAAGGCAACGACCTGTTGCAATCAAAGCCGAACCCATATCTCAGTATGACTCGTTCTATGATTCCCAATCCAATTTCATCAGAAATCTAGGTTTAGAAGATGAAACTCCTCAACGAAATGAATCTGTTCAAGTTAAAAGAGAGGAATTTGATGCCGATCAGTTTGTTGATGGAAGTCCTTCAGTTCCTACTGATTTTGGAGGCTCGAAAGTTGCTAGCTTTGAAGATTACCACAATGAGATAAGGATGCGGTATGTGATGGGGTTGCAGTTGATGATTGAGCTTCAGTGTGAAGCATTGGTGAAGGAGTTTAAGGTTACCCCTCTAATTTGTGGCTTGGTTGGGCCAATTTGGTTGAGGTTTGTCTCTAGGACTGGTGTTTTCGATGATGACTGGGCTGATAAAGTAATCCATGACTCTGAGATGCAGAAAGAAGGTAACACAAAGTTTCCTGTCTTTATTTCTACATTTGAATTACAACTCATGTGCTCTGTTTTGTTTCATGGTTTGGTTCTGTACGTTACAGTCAATTTTCCTATATAGGTTTGGTGCATGCTCCTGGTTTAGGATTGAAAGTGATGTTCCAATTCTTGGTTTGTTTTGCTTGTAATTTATATGGGGTATTAATGTGTCCTGTTCACGAAAGGTTTCAGTAAATGCTTTCTGTTTCTCTTAAAATTTAGCGAAACCTGGTAATTAATTGAAGTGTTTACACTCTAGTATATCATAGATGATAGTCACAACTCAATTTGATAATCGTTAAATTTGGATATAGTTATCAAATTTTATTGTTTGAGCAATAGAGTAAGAGGATGACCTTGACAATTTTATACTAACCTTTCATGTTTATCAATTGTGTACTATAGTTTTTCTGCACTCAGAACGAGATGCTTTATTTTCATCAACCATATCTTATAGTTTGTTGAGTTTATTTCTTCATTGGTCTCAGATGAACCAGAAGATTATAAGCCACGTGCTAAATACAGAACAGAGCCGCACAATATATTTGGTCAGCGAGCAGTGATGATATGGTTTAGGTCTTTAAAGAAAAGGATTCCACTATCTTGTACTCTTGCTGTTTCATATCTGGCATGTCATGTTGCCAGGGAACCTGTCCTGCCATCTGACATGATGAAGTGGACGTCTGAAGGGAAGCTTCCATATTTTTCTGCTTTTATTGAAATTGAAAAGCGCATGGGACAGCCTTCAAGTGCATGTCCTATTAGTTCAAGTGTTATGTTCAGGCCCCAGCGAGCTGTTCCGGTACAGAAGCTAGAGTCATTTGCTGCATCCATTGCTCAGTTAATAGGCTTGGAGTTACCTCCGGTTAACTTTTATGCAATAGCTTATCGTTATCTTAAAAAATTATCACTTCCTGTTGAAAAGATTCTTCCTTATGCATGTCGCATATATGAATGGTCAATGCCTCCATGTTTGTGGTTATCCCTATCCACTAAGTATTTTAGGCTACCTACTCATGTATACGTTATGTCAATTCTAATAGTAGCAATAAGGATATTATATAACATAAATGGCTTTGGAGAGTGGGAGAATAGTTTGGCTCGTAATGATGATGCCGTAGACAACAATGAAATGGGCAATGCTTTTTCCACCAATAATGGACATGATTTTGGTAAAGAATCTAAAGATTCAGCTGAAGATCAAGTAGGACCTCAAAAACATGAATTGGATTCTGCCTGGCTTATCCAACACCTTCAAGCAAGATATAATGAGATTGGGGATACCAATGGTACAGTTATTGTTTACTTATTTTATTATCTTACTATGTTGAACCTATGTTGCATGAATCCATATTGTATTTTCATCCTATTTTTTGCAACAATTAAAATACTATCTAACATCCAGTATTTGTGCAGAGTATTCGAAGGACTTGCCTACGTATCTCAAATACTGTAGGGATGTTGTGTTTGCTGGATCAGAGGCATCTTATGGGAATCACGAGGAAGAAAATATGATAGAATACCTATGGAATTTTTATCAGAATGAAGAGGTAATTAAAGAACTTAGTTATTCCATTGGCATGCACAGGCCTTTAGAATTACGATGTCTTGAAATTGTTTTAAAGTTTCAACTTCTTTCTTTGTATCTTTCCTGTGATATTCTAAGAAAGAAGTAGCTCTTGTGCGTATGCTCTTTTTGTGTATGGGACATAGCTCGACTGTTCATGATTTTCAATTTCTTTCCCGGTGAAGCTTGGAAAATAAATTGGCTGCGTCAATACTTCCTAAAGGAAATCAAAGTTCCATAAAATTGCCACAAAGATTGGCGCTGACTTATTCTTGAAATCACATTTGTACAAAATAGAACAAAGAGTGGAATTTCTTTTCTGCTTCCTGCAAAATTGAGGGGCTCAATCAATTGCCAGCCATTTATCTATCTGTAAATTTCTTAAACAGGTTTTGTTTTATAAAATTGATTGGGAGAACATGCTAAAAAATGACATGTTGCTTACTTTTACATGTTACTATTCCAATACATTTACTTAGTTTCAACTATCAATTTGTAACATACCTGTTTATGATTCCTGTGAGAATTGCTCAATTATTTATGGGTCAACTGATATTTCACTGTTAGTACCTGCACTTTAGTTTTGTTGTTCTCTAACGATATGTAATTTGAATAAGTGAAGGAATGTGCATTCGCATTCCCTTAATGAAATATTTAAGTAATAGTGACTACGGAATTTTTGCAGACAATGATAATGAAGATCTCCTATATGGATATTTTTTTTCCAAAATGTTATGCTTATATAAAATAAAATTTGCAGTCCTGCATCTCCTAAATGTTATGCAAGGCAGATTTGATTAAATATAATTAGTTTTTATGTTTTATCTATCTGCCTAGGCATGTCTAGTCTCCGGAAGTTGTTTTTGTTGCCTGATACAATGCGACAATGCTGTCAAAATATGTCATAACACTTTTTTATTTTATTTCAGGATATAAAACCATTAGAGAATGTAGAGCAGTCAAATTCTTCTTTTAACCAAACGAGGTTGAAGGACAAAGAATGTATTGGCAGGATCTCCAAGCAGGAAAAGATTAGAAAAAAACGTTTCAATGAACTATTTCCTGATGATGAAACCTGCCTTGAAGATGACTTGCCTGGAAGTGTGGATGATTGTAATTCACAGGAGAGTTCGTCAGAAGGTGAAGACTCAGATTCCCATGATCACAGTTCAGGAAAATCTCGAGTCAGAGAAGCCATTAGACAGATGAAATTAGACATGGAAGAGAACAGATTTTGTTATATACCACCAAGTCTCAAGCGAAAAAAACTTGATTATATTCACTATGCAAGAAAGAGGGATGAAGGTGCTCTGACCTATGTTGCTCATGCTGATTACTACATTTTGCTTCGGGTTTGTGCCAGAATTGCACTAGTTGACATTCGGATTTTGCATATCGGTGTGTTAAGCCTCGAGAGAAGACTTGATTTTTTGGAGGAACAGACTGATAAATGCTTACATTCGAAACCCACAAAAATTACATGTCGGTTTTGTAGTGATCAAGCCCCGCAAAATGGATCTGATGATCTTCCTGAGCTATCAAATACGAATATTTGAGAATTGATTCTTCATTCTTGTACAGTTTAACCAACAAACAACTAGATTTGAGAAAGGGTGCTTCATTTCATTTTTTTTTTTTTTTCGCTTTCCAATTATTCTTAATAGAATAATTAATAGGAATTATAAGATGAGACGATGAGAACCAAAGAAAAAGTTTAAAAAGATGACAGGAAAGTCTTTATTGGTAATGCAAATTTAGAGCATTTCAAATGCTTTGGAGCTGTAAACAGTTGAAAACTGTAAACCTTTTTTTAAATAAAATGAATTTGGAATTTATTATTCTTCGTTGTCATTTTTCTTACAGCTTAACACAATCTCTTTTTTTTTTTTAACGTAGAAGTTTTTTTGTGTGTTGAAAAATAATTATCTTAAAATCGTTTTTCATGTTAATTATAACAATAATCATTTTATACATTGTTGATTATTAAATAAATTAATTTTCACTAGAATCTCAAACCCATCTTTGTAGTTTGACGTATTTCCCTCAATTTTGTATTATGAAAAAAATAATATATATATATATATTGTATTAACGTGAGGCCCCGAAATGCAAATAAATTATTATAATTGTATTTTAAATCTCTGTACCGTTTTATTATCGAGAATTTATTGTACACTGAATAATGTTTGAAAATATTTACATTTTACCTTATTCATTATCATTTGTCTTATATCATTTTCATTTTAGATACACTAATTCTAATACTTAATTATGATGTGACAAGATGTATGTCCAAATCATGGGAAAGAATCATGAATCCTGCCACCAACCAATATTTGAGTGACACGTATAGCTTATCTAAATATTAAAACTATTCTTTCTATATTGACTGATTCCGTAATTTTAACATATTTCAATTTTAATCTTAAAAAAAATAAAAATAATATTTATTATGATAATTGGGATTTTTTTTTACTTTGTAGATTATATAAATCACAATATAATTAAAAAATAAATACAGATTATATAATTCGTAATTTCATGTGTCTATACCTTTTACATTGTGGGTTGTACAACTCGTAATATAAAATTTTTTTTAAATACATTGCGGGTTGTACAACCCGTAATACAAAATTTTTTTAAATACATTGCGGGTTGGACAAATTCTTCTTCCACCCCCATACACTCTTCCTGCACCCCTATATAATTTTTTTCCATTACTGCCCTTCATGAAATTACATAAATATCCTCTCCTTCGTTTTTTGAAATTGTGAACCGGATGGGAGTGCATCCGGTTCTCATTTTTTTAAAAAAAATATAAACCGGACGACTCCATCCGATTCTCAACCCAGCAGATCGGAAAATCTTCAAATTCGCCGTCGACAGCCCCCAAAATCCCAAATCAACCACTCTAATCATCAATATCACCTACTAATTGCTAATAAACATCACAAATTGGTTACCTAATGCTTCTATGAAGGATTAATTGAAAGATTTTTAATAACGAAGGAACGG